>Ga0160490_100055_pt1 | contig 146056 bp, 133 predicted proteins | sample DIDnMG_7_FD_108210 | JGI IMG/M metagenome (GOLD analysis project Ga0160490, IMG submission 108210) | Enriched soil microbial communities from UW Madison campus, WI, USA - DID2934_E24_Lignin MG | ecosystem: Environmental > Terrestrial > Soil > Unclassified | place: USA: Madison, Wisconsin... | reverse complement strand
GGCCTTTCACCCCTACCCACAGGTCATCCGAAGACTTTTCAACGTCAACCGGTTCGGTCCTCCACTTTGTGTTACCAAAGCTTCAACCTGCCCATGGGTAGATCACAAGGTTTCGCGTCTAATACCACTGACTATATCGCCCTATTCAGACTCGCTTTCGCTTCGGCTCCGTTGCTGAACAACTTAACCTTGCCAGTGACATTAACTCGTAGGCTCATTATGCAAAAGGCACGCCGTCACACTTAATGTGCTCCGACCGCTTGTAGGCGCACGGTTTCAGGTTCTATTTCAACTATCTATTCGATATACTTTTCACCTTTCCTTCACAGTACTAGTTCACTATCGGTCTCTCAGGAGTATTTAGCCTTGGAGGATGGTCCCCCCATTTTCGAACAGGATTTCACGTGTCCCGCCCTACTCAATTTAACATATATATACCCTTCATGTACAGGACTATCACCCTCTTTGGTTAACCTTTCCAGGTTATTCTACTAAATATATATACGCTTTTGGGCTTTTCCCATTTCGCTCGCCACTACTTTGGGAATCTCATTTGATTTCTTTTCCTATGGGTACTTAGATGTTTCAGTTCCCCACGTTCGCTCCTATAAATAGGTGACATGCCTTCAACATGCCGGGTTGCCCCATTCGGATATCTACGGATCAATTCGTATGTGCCAATCCCCGTAGCTTTTCGCAGCTTATCACGTCCTTCTTCGCCTCTGAGAGCCTAGGCATCCGCCGTACGCCCTTTGTAACTTTTTTCTCAAGAATTATTTACTTATCTCTAAATAAATAATCGTCTTGTAATACAACACAACTAAGCGTCGTGTTTGTTAATCTTACTCGTTAATTATTTTTTTTCTCGTTATCTATATGCTTACTATATTGATCTTTCGATCTTTCTATTTTATAGTAATTTCCAGTATGTCAATGAACTCTTATATTAATTCGTTAATATCTTAATTTGCTAATTAGCTAATTAAAAAATTATCAAATTAATCTCGTGGAGAATATCGGAGTCGAACCGATGACCTCTTGCGTGCAAGGCAAGCGCTCTAGCCAGCTGAGCTAATCCCCCTCTTTATTTTGCGTATTTCGAAATTCGAACTTCGTAATTCGTTTATCGTTAGTAGTCTCAGGCAGACTCGAACTGCCGACCTCTACATTATCAGTGTAGCGCTCTAACCAGCTGAGCTATGAGACTCTTTAATACTCTTAAAGAGTGGTCTTTATTTTTTAGAAGATACAAAGCCAAGTATCAATTAGCGTTAACTAAGAACTAATCTCATGTTTGCTCTAAATATGAGATGTTCCAGCCGCACCTTCCGGTACGGCTACCTTGTTACGACTTAGCCCTAGTTACCAGTTTTACCCTAGGCAGCTCCTTTTACGGTCACCGACTTCAGGTACCCCCAGCTTCCATGGCTTGACGGGCGGTGTGTACAAGGCCCGGGAACGTATTCACCGCATCATGGCTGATATGCGATTACTAGCGATTCCAGCTTCATAGAGTCGAGTTGCAGACTCCAATCCGAACTGAGACCGGTTTTTGAGATTCGCATCCAGTCACCTGGTAGCTGCCCTCTGTACCGGCCATTGTAGCACGTGTGTAGCCCAAGACGTAAGGGCCGTGATGACTTGACGTCGTCCCCACCTTCCTCGCGGCTTACGCCGGCAGTCTATCTAGAGTCCCCGTCTTTAAACGCTGGCAACTAAATATAGGGGTTGCGCTCGTTGCAGGACTTAACCTAACACCTCACGGCACGAGCTGACGACAGCCATGCAGCACCTTGCATTCTGTCCGAAGAAATATCTGTCTCCAAATACGTCACAATACATTTAAGCCTTGGTAAGGTTCCTCGCGTATCATCGAATTAAACCACATGCTCCACCGCTTGTGCGGGCCCCCGTCAATTCCTTTGAGTTTCAATCTTGCGATCGTACTCCCCAGGTGGGATACTTATAACTTTCGCTTAGCCACTGAACCCGAAAGCCCAACAGCAAGTATCCATCGTTTACGGCGTGGACTACCAGGGTATCTAATCCTGTTCGCTCCCCACGCTTTCGTCCATCAGCGTCAATATATTGTTAGTAACCTGCCTTCGCAATTGGTATTCTGCGTAATATCTATGCATTTCACCGCTACACTACACATTCTAGCTACTTCACAATAATTCTAGTTAAACAGTATCAATGGCAGTTCTACAGTTGAGCTGTAGGATTTCACCACTGACTTATTTAACCGCCTACGGACCCTTTAAACCCAATAAATCCGGATAACGCTTGCACCCTCCGTATTACCGCGGCTGCTGGCACGGAGTTAGCCGGTGCTTATTCTTCTGGTACCTTCAGCTACCCTCACGAGAGTAGGTTTATCCCCAGATAAAAGTAGTTTACAACCCATAAGGCAGTCTTCCTACACGCGGGATGGCTGGATCAGGCTTCCACCCATTGTCCAATATTCCTCACTGCTGCCTCCCGTAGGAGTCTGGTCCGTGTCTCAGTACCAGTGTGGGGGATCTCCCTCTCAGGACCCCTATAGATCATCGTCTTGGTAAGCCGTTACCTTACCAACTAACTAATCTAACGCATGACTATCCTTTAGCAATAAATCTTTCAATATAATAAGATGCCTTATCATATATTATACGGTATTAATCCGAATTTCTTCGGGCTATCCCATTCTAAAGGGCAAGTTCCATACGCGTTACGCACCCGTGCGCCGCTCTCTCTATAGCAAGCTATAAATACCGCTCGGCTTGCATGTGTTAGGCCTCCCGCTAGCGTTCATCCTGAGCCAGGATCAAACTCTCCATTGTAAAAAATTTTTCTTCAACTTCGATCAGTCCTTAACTCTAATTGACGGCTTCTTGGCTTTTATTGTCTCTTCTTATTTTATTTTCAAATGAACTTCTCTTCTATTCTCTTCCAAACATCTTTCGTTGTTTTTCTAAGCGGTTGCAAAGGTAAGGATCTTTTTTAATTCACCAAAAGTTTTTGAACTTTTTTTTAAATTAATTTTTAAACCCTTTCTAATCGTCTTCATGCTTAAACACTACTAGCAACTAACCAACCAATGAACTCCTTTTCCCCTTTCGGGATTGCAAATATAGAACACATTCTACATCTTTACCAAACTTTTTTATACTCTTTTTTTATTATTCTTATCATCTGTTATGCTATCAGCACTTTACAAAATAAAATAATCCTCAAATCATTCAAATCAATACTTAATTATTAATCATAAAACAGCTTTTTAAGCAAAAATTAAACAATTATAAACTCGTGATTTGTCAAAAAAGTCACTTTATGGTTATCTATTTTTTTAAAATTCTAGTGTTCATAGTCTATAAATAAAGTAATTTTATCTTCTCTAATAAATTAAATGGAATCAAATTCGACTAAATCACTAGAAGAAGTTCACGAAAGTGTATCAATAAAAAAAGGAAAATTTAAAAAAATACTCAGTTTTTTTGGACCGGCATATTTAATTGGTGTTGGTTATATGGATCCAGGAAACTGGGCAACCGATATTGCAGGTGGTAGTCAATTTGGATATACACTCATTTGGGTTTTACTCATGAGCAATATTATGGCACTTTTGTTACAAAGTCTTTGTGCAAGGTTAGGAATTGTAAGAGGAAAAGATCTAGCACAATGTAACAGAGAAACTTATCCGAAAGGAGTAAATTTTATTTTATATATTTTAGCTGAAATTGCAATTGCAGCATGTGACTTAGCAGAAATCATTGGAATGGCAATCGGTTTGAATCTACTTTTTGGTCTAGATTTACTATATGGTGTATTAATAAGTTTTCTCGACACCTTCTTATTATTATATCTCCAAAAATTAGGCATGCGAAAAATGGAATTATTCATTGTTGGAATAATTTCTATAATAGGCATGTGTTTTTTAACAGAAATGTTTTTGGCTAAACCAGAAATTGGTGAGATAGCAAAAGGTTTTATTCCATCAATACCAAACAGCGCGGCTTTATATATAAGTATAGGGATAATTGGTGCAACAGTAATGCCTCATAATTTATACTTACACTCTGCATTGGTACAAACAAGAAAAATAGATCGAGATGAAAAGTCAATAAAAAAAGCGATTAAATATAATTTTCTTGATAGTGCAATCGCACTGAATCTCGCATTTTTTGTAAATGCAGCCATTTTGATTTTAGCTGCAAGTGCCTTTCATAAAAACGGTATGCATGATATTGCCGAATTAGAAGACGCTTATCATTTATTAGGTAAAACTTTAGGAACAGATTTGGCTCCAAAACTTTTTGCTGTTGCTTTGATTTTAGCAGGACAAAGTTCAACTGTTACGGGAACCTTAGCCGGGCAAATTGTAATGGAAGGTTATTTACATCTAAAAATAAGTCCAGCATTGAGAAGAATAATTACAAGATTGTTAGCTGTAATACCAGCAATTATTGTCATTTTAATTTTTGGTGATAAACAAATTGGTGATTTATTAATTCTTAGTCAAGTCGTCCTGAGTATGCAATTAGCTTTTGCTATAATCCCATTAATACATTTTGTAAGTGATAAAAAAACAATGGGAAAATTTGCCATTAATAATTGGACAAAAACAGTTGCTTGGTTAGTTTCTGTCATTATTATTGTTTTGAATGCTCAGTTAGTTTATGAAGAATTCGGGAATTGGATTACGCTTTACAACAACATTTGGACAAAAATAGGTGTTGGATTATTAAGTATTGGACTAATTACTTTATTAATTCTAACCTTTATAATCCCAATCTTACAGAAACGTAAAATAAATTTTCAGTAAAAATACATCAAAGATTAATAACAGGGAAAACGATTGTAAATAAAGGCTTTACAATCGTTTTTTGATTTTTTGGTGATGAGGTAAAAAGCAGAAAAAAGCGAGATTAGGCAAAAGTAAGGTTACTAAAACGTTACTTTCAAGTATTAGAAACAACCGCTTTAAAATACTGTAATTCAGCTTTCTGCATAGTTTTTCATATTGTTCCGTAGCTCACATAGGTTTAATTTTATCATTAAGAATTGTGAGTATGGAAACGACAAAAAAATCAACTTTTAAGGTTCTTTTCTACCTTAAAAAGAATGCCCCAAAGAAAAACGGAAAAGTTGCGGTTATGTGCAGGATTACCGTAAACGGTAAACAATCTGCATTTAGTACCAAGCTGGATATTTCCGTAACAAATTGGGACTTGAAGTACGGCAGGGTTTTGGGCAAAAGCCGAGAAGCCCAAGAAGTAAACGGCAAACTTGATAAAATCCGTTTGGGTATCGAGGAATGTTATTCCAAAATTCTGAAAAACGAGGGAGCTCTAAACAGTACGAAACTAAAAAATACCTTTCTCGGAATGGAAAGCGGAGAACTGACTTTTTTCAAGTTTTATGAACAGTTTATAGCAGACTTTGAAAAAAAGGTAAACAGCGGACTTCGGGTACAAGGTACACATCGCAGATACAAAACGCTTTTAAAGCACCTGCGGAATTTTGCCCTTGTAAAATATGGTTATAACGATGTAATGTTTAACGACCTTACTTCCGAATTTGTGCAAGATTTCGATTATTATCTGCGTGATGATTTAACTCTAAATCATAATACGATTTGGAATTATATGATTGGCTTTACCACTCTTTGCCGATTGGCAATGAGTAGAAAGCATCTTGCTTTTAATCCGTTCAGCGAGTACAAGAACACCAAAAAGGATAAAGACAGAGGTTATTTATTACGGAACGAATTGGAACAGCTTGTAACATTCAACTGCGAGAAAAAGAAGGACGAATTGGTTAAAGACCTGTTTGTTTTCAGTTGCTTTACAGGACTTTCCTATTCGGATATAAAAGGACTGAAAAGTAGTAATATCCAAGAGTTCTTTGACGGTAACCAATGGATTATTGTACGCAGGAGAAAAACAGCAACATCGTCCAATGTAATGCTGTTGGATATTCCCAAAATGATTATCGAGAAGTATGCAAGACTGTCAAAGGACGGTAGGGTTTTTCCTGTTCCGTCTAACAGTTCCTGTAATTATAGACTAAAAGCAATATCAAAACTGATTGACTGTCTTAAAGAGAAAAAAGTAACTTTTCATTTGGCACGTCATACGTTTGCCACCTTGTTTTTGAGTGAGGGTGTTCCCTTGGAAAGTTTGAGCAAGATGTTAGGACATAAGAATATTGCTACCACACAGATTTACGCCAAAATACTCAACGAGAAAGTTGGTAAGGATATGCAAAAGGTATCACATAAATTTAAGGGAATGGAACAGTCATTTGTTTCGCAACTCTGAAACTGATAAAGCAATTAAAGAAAGTCAATACAGTTTTTGTATTGGCTTTTTTTATAATTTAGTAGTTGATAAATATTTATAAATTTCAAGGAGAAAAAAATCACAAAAAAATGTCCAAAACCGAGGTGCCAAAATGTCTTTACTGAAATTTTAAAACAATTTACAATGAAACAGTTCTTATTATTACTTCATGAAGACGTTGAAAAACTAAATGAATTATCTCCTAAAGAAATGGAGGAGTTGGCTAATGCTCATATGAATTGGGCAAATAAATTAGCCGAAGCAGGACATTTAATTTCTGGAGACGGATTGCACGAAAAAGGTGTGTTCATTACAGGAAAAGATAGTGTAGTCAAAGACGGACCTTACCTGGAATCGAAAGAAATTATTGGTGGATATTACTTATTGCAGGCTGACGATTTAGAAACGATTGTAGAATTGGCTAAAGAATGTCCTACTCATCATTATGGAGGAACTACCGAAATCCGTCCGATAATGGAAATGGAAGACTATGAGCAGTAATTTTCTTCCCAACGAAGAGGTAAATTACAGAGCGATTTATGGAAAGCTGTTTTCGGGATTATTAAATCAATTTGGCACAAATTACGTTTCTGAAATTGAGGACGCTATTCAAAATTCGTTTTTGAAATTCTTAAAAATCTGGAATCAAAACAATGTTCCGAATAATAAAGAAAACTGGATTTTCATCGTGGCTCGTAACGATGTATTAAACCAAATTAAAAAGCAGAAAGAAAACCATAATTTTTTAGTAGAACAATTTGAAGATACTTCGTCAACCAGCAATGAAACAGATTTACGGCTTCAAACCATTATCTTCATTTCGGCATTAAAAAATGTTTCCAATCAAGCCAAAATACTTTTCGTTCTCAAAAATATCTTTGGTTTGAGCATTCCCGAAATAAGTGACAGTACTTTAATCAATCAGGAAGCAATTTATAAAAACATCAACCGAACAAAGAAAAATATTCAGCTTGAATTTAACGGTAATGATATTGACCTAAATTCAATTACAGCCAATCAAAAAGAGGTTTCAATAATAGAAGAAATATTTTATGCGGTTTTCAATATCGGTTTTGATTCTTTTAGTGAAAAGACAGAAAATATTGTAAATGAAGATTTATGTTTGGAAGCATTTGCTTTGACAAAACTTTTATTTAATCAATACCAATCCAAATCAACAAGCAACTTATTGGCACTTTTTTGCTTTCATACAGCAAGGATTCCAGCAAAAATTCACGATGGTAAACTCATTTCTTTTTTCAATCAAAATCGTGAAAAATGGAATAAAGAATTACTCAATTTAGCTTTTAATTATCTCAATAAACCAAAAAAAATAAGCAAGTTTTATCTTGAAGCAATCATCATCAGCAAGTATATGTCCATAAGTGAACTAACGCAAAATGATTGGAATGACATTGCGAAATTATACGAGATGATGCAAAAAGTTTCGCAATCGCCAATTGTAAAACTGAATTATTGTTTTTGTTTGAGTAAAATAGGCAAAACGGAAAAGGCTTTAATGATTCTTTCAGAAATTGAAAAAGAATTGCCTAACGAACACATTTATTTTTCTTTGGTAAAAGCTAAAATCTTAAAAGAACTCAATCCCAAAGAATCTGATGATTTATTCATCTCGGTCATGGATAAAGTGAATCAAAAAATCAGAAAAGAATATTTATTAGAAAACGAACTCATACAATTATAAAATGAAAACAACATTGAAATTTATAGCTATCATACTAACTGCCTTTGCTTTTACAATGTGCAACACCAAACAAAATGAAAACAAAGAAACTACAACGACAAAATCCGAAAACTTTGATTGGCTGTTAGGTAAATGGCAACGGACAAATGAAAAACAGGGCAAAACTACTTTTGAAAATTGGGAAAAAATCAGCGATTCGGAATACAGTGGGATTGGATTTACCATTCAAAACAATGATACGATAAGCCAAGAGACAATGAGGATTTTGGAGACCGATGGAAAGTGGAATTTACTTGTTAAAACCCCCAAAGAAAAAGAGTTTATAAAATTTGAAATGTCGGAAATAAAAGAAGACAAATTTGAATTCAAAAACGACACTTTGGACTTTCCGAAATTGATAAAATACTGGAAAAAGGGAGACAAAATAAATGCTTTGGTTTCAGGAGACAGTTTGAAATTATCATTTGAATTTAAACGACTTGAATAAGAACCTGAACAAAATTGAAGCATTAACTATCGTTAATCGGCTAACGCTGATAGTTATCTTCCAATACCTTGATAATATCGCTTTCACGAAAAAGGATTTTCCGTTCGAGTTTGATAAAAGGTATCAGTCCGTCATCTCTGTACTGTTGCAACGTCCGTTTGCTGATATGCAACATCTCGCAGACCTGTTCGCCCGAAAGGTAGATTTCCCCTTTTAGTAATGGGTGGAAATATTCCCTGATATACAGCAGTTCGTTTTTAATGCCTACCACAGCTTCGAGCAGGGCAAGCATATCCTCGTTTGAATTTCCAATCTGTTTCATTTCTTTTGCTTTTTTAATGGTCGCTCTCCCTGCATAAGTAACTCCACTTCGGATAATCTGAAATACGTCTTCCGATTGATTTGTGTTGCCCCAAGAATTCCTTTTGCCCTGTACGTCTGCAACGTCCGTTTGCTAATGTTCAGCAGTTGGCAGGCTTCCTGTTGGTCGAGCCATTTAGCTGCCTGTTGCAATGCTTTGTAGGGTGCAGTTATTTCCCCAATCAGGTTGGAAACTTCCTTAACTTCCCTATGCAATGCTTTTAAAATCTGAATGTCTAAAACTGTTATTTCCATATCCGCATCATTTGAACTTCAAAAATACAAGGTACTTATACAAGACGTTCCAATGTTGCAGTCAAAGGTTTTATTTGGCGTTCAGTTGCCAAATAGTGTACAAGATATATTGTGATTAAAACTTTGAATTTATGGAATCTATTTGCCTATATTAAAATCTCCTGATTCAAAAGTGAAGTTTATCACTTCATCTCTAATAGTATTTTCTTCGGAATGTAAATCAATGCTTTCAAACTTATAATTTACTGTTATCGGTGTGTTCGGGTCTAAATCTTTATACTTTTCAGAGTCAATATTATAAATAAATGCAGGGTATAGTTCAAGAGTGGGGGATTTACCGTCTGATTTAGGGTAGTCAAAAGATTCTGACAAAGGCAAATATATTTGTGCTATGATATTAGCAAAATTTATAACTAAAGTTAATTCAGGATGAAAACCTTTATCTGTGAATATATTATTTGCTTCATAAAGCTGAACAAATGGTTTACCAAACTTTTTGTGTGTTAGTTTTGTAATAAACAACGATGAAAAAAATACAATTTCAGTATTTTCATTTTGTAACCAGTCAAATAACAATTGGTATATCTGTATCTTGTTTTCAGGAAGAAAAGAAAGAGCTACTTTTAACAACGACTTATAAACATATATAGGTTTTATTGCAGGATTTCTAAAACGTATAGACATCGTCTTGTTTTCTATATCCACATTGTAATCATCCAAAGAATTTAGAAAAAGGTTAATTTTTCCCTCATCTATATATCTTAACGATGTTCTTGTATTTTCGTCGTCATTATCTTTTCTGGATTGAAAATTAGGAATCTTCTTTTTGCCCTTAACTCCTACAACAGATAAATATGGTAATAAAAATTTGGATAAATGACTTTCATATTTACTGAACTTTTCATTACACGAATCACACTCATCATAAATAACAAGATTATTTTGTCCTAACAATTCAGGACAAGCGTGAGCAACTTTTTTAAAAGCTACATCATCTTCATTTTTCCCACAAAATCTGCAAATTCTTGTATCAGGAACATTATTAGGTAAAGTTTCAGAGGAACCGATTAAAGTATAAACTTCATCGAATGAGTTTTTAAATTGATGAGTATCATTATCCATAATATCTAAATTAATGCTTCAAATCCTGCTCTCTAATTATATGTACAATGTTATCAAATCCATTTCTCAATAGTAATTGCTTCAGAGTAACTATGAATTTGCTTAACTCTCTTTCAACTATCAAATCATAATCTGCATTCAATTGATTAAACTCGTTCGGCAATAAATTCAAGATAGCATAATTGATTCCACTAATAATTGTTGGGAAATCAACAAATTCTATTGTATCATCTGTAATTTGTGTTTCGTGATAAATATTGCGAGGTCTGCCTGATGACTCAATATCTACTTTTGTTGTAGGAAGACCAGCTTTCAGACTTTCAAATTTTATATTTAAGTCCGATGTTATTCGCTCTGGAATAATAATTTTAAGTTTGTATTTCTCATAATGAACTCCATTAAGCTCATACCCTTTGTTTTTGATAAGGAACCTACAAGTTGGTGCTACTAAATTCTCAAAATAAACAGATGCTAAGGTTGCAGAAGGGAAAAAATTGATTTCTGTATCAGAACTGTTTTTGAACACCTCGCTTACCTGTTCAACAGCATTATTAAAACTATTTACATTTTTTCTATCAAAAAATGACAATGTAACACCTTGCAAGTCTGATAATATCTTTAATTCTTTCTCTACTATGAAAGCGCATTTTGATAACCCCAACCGACCTAAAAAAAGACCTAATTCAAAAAGAACATTATCTCTCGGTTGTAGAACTTTTTTTCCTCTATATTCAACCTTGTCGTCTTTTGAACCAATTAAGATTCCAAAATCAAATTTAAGTGACGCTTTTAACAAGTCAGAAAGAAAGTTTTGATTTATCCTGAAGACAGAAGAATCCCATATTTTATCATTCCAAACCACCACATCAAAATTTTTTTCAAGGATTTTCTTTGCTGCATTTGCTAAATGTAATTCTTCAGATGAAGAACCTATAAATAATCTTTTTCTCATCTTAGTATGAATTTATTGTTCTTTGTAATGTTGAATTTTTCATTTCTAAATAACTGTCCCTTATCAATGTATCAAGCTCATCCTTCATTTTCTCCATTTCTTTTACACAATCTTCATTCGTCAATGGATTTTCTGTGCCATTCGGACTTTTGATTGACTTCCTGTATGTTGGATTATTTATGAGATTGTTTAATTGTTGAGAAATATTACTTGCTAGTATTATTTCTGTACCTAATGCAGAAGGCAATTCCTGGTTTTCGATTGAATGGATAATTGTTGTTAGTTGAAAGCTGTTCAATTTATTATCACTGTCCGAACGAATATTTTTTAACATTCTAATTCCTTTTTTAGAACCATCATTTGTGTGTGAACCCTTATTATTAACACTTTGTATATGAGCAAAAGGATAATCAAGTATCTTTTGTTTTTTTATAAAATCAAATAAATAAATTCCCCTATAATACTCATCATTTGTCTTAAGATATTCTTCAATATGATACCAAAAGCAAAAAACTACATCAACTTTTCGATAAAGAGATTTATTAAAAATTGAAATGCTTTTTGTGCCGGAAGTATCAACTTCATCATATTGGTTTTTTAATATTGATATAGCTTGTTTTCTAAGTTCCTCAATGTCCGAATTTGGATTAGTATCTGTGTAAGGACTATTCACAGGTACACTCGGTGCATTATAATGATATCTGTCAATAATTGTCAATAAATCAAAATCACTATGAACTTTAATATTTGTATTAGTCATTACAGAACCTTGATTTCTATATGCTCTATCAAAGTGTAGATTAAAACCATTTTCTAAATGATTCTTAACTCTATCTGCTGCAAGAATTGTTTTTGAATTGTAATCTTGACCTAAAGGTTTTGTGATTTCAAGAAGATATTTTATGTTTTCAGGAATATCAGTCCTGCTAAACATTTTTGATGTTAACGATTCATTTAAACTTCCATCAAATTTTCTACTTCTAACGTTTTGAAGTCGTTTATTATAGTCTATATATGCCATATTGTTTAATTTATTAGTTTATTTAGAAAAATAGGGGCGTTTCACCCCAAATCGTTTTTAATTTGATTTAGATAATGAAGCTAAACCCACAAGAATTAGCATCACAAAAGCTCCGACTGCTAACAAATTAGCATTTGAACCTTTTTTACGTATATACAACTCTCTTTGTGGCATAAGCTCACATTATCATTCTGTTGTAAAAATTTTGCATATGCAATAGTTTTTAAAATCAATATTTGTGTTTTTCACTTCTCGACAGAAAAACTTTGACGAATACTTTTTGAAGCAGTATTTTACTTTTCCTTTCTAACTCCTTTGAAAGGTTTATTATCAGAGGTTTTTACATCCATAAATCTACCCGTGTTTGTATCACGTTTTACCCAAGAATCTGTTTTTGGGTTGTAGGTCTGTAAACGTTCTCTAACAGCACCTTTTCTGGAATTGTCTTTCGGTGGGTTTGTTGCCATCGCTTTACAATTTTTAGTTTATAATTCGTTCCTCTAACATCAAGGTATAAAGGATTTACCTGTTCTTCAAGTATATACTAATTCCGTTAGATTTTTTATTATCTTTGAATAGGAAGATTAGTATCTCAACCATATACTAATTCCGTTACTAACGCTTTAGGTATATTAATGAAAGTAGAATTTAAAAAAGCTGATATAGATTTTAAACTTTTGCCAAGTGATGAGCTTATTGAGTACATCTCTTTTAAAGATGAGTTCCCTGAAGAAGCTGAATGTGCATTTATTGAATTTTGTAATAGATTTCAAGCTGATGTTTTACAAAAGGCAGAAATTTATTCTAACAAATATGGTCATAGTGAAGTTATTGCGTTAGATATTGCAAATTGTACTTTTGCTAAAGTCTGGAAATACCACTCATTTGATAAGAAAAAAACAAAAGCAAAGAATATTGATACGGCTATTAAACTTTGGCTTTATCCAATTGTCTTTAATGAATTAATGAAATATGGAATTAAAGATACTTGCGCAGAACCTAACGAAGACGATTTAGACATTGTAGAGAATATTGAGAAACTAATAAATTTTACAGTTGGAGAAGATGTTGAAAAAAAACGAGATTTAAAGGTACATTTGGAAATTTTAGAAAGAGCAATGCTTGGGTTATCTGATAAACATAAAATTATTTATTTAACCTATAAGGCATACGAGAATAATTATAAAAACCTTCCAAGACCTGTTAGTAAAAAGTTACAAGAGAAATTATGTTTAGTGGCAAGTTCTATCAGAGTATATAAAAAAGAAGCGAATTTGCACGTTATTAATTATTTGAACAGTTTAAATGGCAATAGATAAAAAATATATTGGCAAAATAACCGAAAGTAATTTAGATGATTGGTTACATTCTACAGGTTTTTTATATCCTACCAATGAAAAACAGTTAGAAAGATTCAATAAATTATACGAGGATTATGACTTCAAGTTAAAAAATTCGACTATTGATATTAAATCAATTATTGAAGGTACTTTGTGTAATAAAGATAAAATAATCCCCATAAATTTAAGTAGTGATGTTTCAAATGAAATTGAAAATTTAAAAATGGTTGCAAGAAAAGGGCAAAGCAATTTACCTCAACATATTATTGATAAAATGAAAAAAAAGCATCGGGATTCAGATGATAAAGAATAGTTTCAAACCTAATATTAAAAAACTTGCTGAATCAATTGCATTGAGTTTCAATGAAAAAATCACTCCACTTGAGAAAATACTTAGAGAAGAAGAACTGGAGGTTTTTTATGATGATTACGACAAAGGAACTTTTGATGGTATGACTATTTTCGATGAAGGAAACTTTTATATTCACATAAATACAGCAAATAACAATAAATCAAATAATGGTAGAGGTCGTTTTACTTTAGCTCACGAATTGGGACATTATATAATTGATTCACACAGATTAGGATTAATGTCAGGCTTACTTGAACCTCATCCATCAAAAACTAACCAAAAACAATTTTATGAAATAGAACGTGAGGCAGATTATTTTGCTTCTTGTTTGCTAATGCCCGAAGAAAAGTTTAGAAAGGATATTTTCAAAAAGAAATTTGATTTCAACTTGATTAATTGGTTAAGCAAAGAATACAATGTAAGTATAACTGCTTGTGCTTTTCGTTTTGCTCAAATAGGTTCTCATCCAATATTAATTGTTTACGGTGAAAATGGAAATATAAAATGGACATTTCCCAGTGATGATTTTCCATTTAAATATCTTTTAAATTCTACAAAAATTTCTGATTCATTTGTTATGGGAGAATACTTTAAAAACATTTCAACAGAAATTTCAAAAACAGAACAAATTTGGGCTATAGATTGTTTTAACTATGTTAAAAGTGAGGATATAAACAGAAAATTTTATGAGCATTGCATCACTTACAAAAATTCTGCTTTAAGCATAATCTGGGAAGATTAATTTATAACTATATTAGCAAAACTAACATTTGTTGTCAGAGTATAGTATCTCATTCCTTGAGCTTATAACTGTTTCATCCCCAAAACACTTTAATTTTCCTATGCTTATTAGCCCCTGCACATTAAAGAGTTTTGGACGGATATGGGAAAGCATAACAAAAAATATCCAATCCTTTTCCTACGCCTATTTTCCGTTATCCTTTCTGTGGCTTTCAAAGCCACTTTCTTTTATAAATGGAACTTAATCCGATTTTCATAAGCGGAATTATTGGAATGAACAGTTTCCAAACAGAATGGATAAAAAGGCAGCCAAGTTGGAAAGGGCAGCCCACGCAACAGCCTGCCAAAAGCTTACGGCATAATGAAACAGAAAAAGAATACGGAAATAAAGTTCTTTTTTCTTTTTCACCCTTCGGGACTTATTCCGTTTCCTTTTGGCTCTGCATTACCCTTTCCGTTTATCTGCTTTCTTTTTTTCCTTTTTCTTTTGTAAAATATTTTTTTGAGGGGAATTCTTCAGCTATCTACAATCGGCAGTGATATAAATATTATTTATTTGCCCGATGGTTTGTATCGTGACTTCTTTTTCTTGTAATATTGCGGAGCAAGAAAAAAGAAGCAAAAAGAACACCGCTTTTAAGACTGGATTTTTTATATCCAATGGTAAGGTTTATCCTTACGGTTCAGATAACAGTATATTTCTTCCTTTTTAAGTTCGGGAAAGAATTTTAAAGCTTTGTCAATGGCGTAATTGGGAAGAAAGTAAATTTCGTCACGGATAGCCGTGACTACTTTATCATAACCGTAGAAACGGATGATTTCATCAATTTCCTGCTGACCGCCACGCTCCACAATACGGGCAATAATGGTCTTATAGGCTTTGTTAAAGTCCATTGCATCAATATCGAAATCCCAAAAAAACACACGGTCAAGATTTGGAATATTAGTATGTTCTCTTTTTAATTCCATATAGTAAATATACGATTTTTTTAGCTTCTTTATTGGTTTTTAACGCCTGAAACCTCTGCCTTTTTTCTGCAGGTTTTGTATTTCTCCGAATTTGAACATTGGATTATGAACAGCTTTTTTTAATCTCTCAGTAATCTTTTTCATATCACTTTCTTTCTCTCCCAGCATCTTTACTTTTGCTTCCTTATCTATATTGTCGTGATGTAACAAGGCATATGAAGCCATCGCAGGATTACCGCCATATTTACTTTGGTAGGTATGCAAATAAGTTTTGAGCGGATGATGTTCTAAAAGAAAGTGAATGTCGATAAAATCCTTTATACGTGTACCATTTTGAAAGATAGCGTGGAGTTTCATTGCCCCTATATCTTCTAAGGAAGCTAAGCGTACTCCTTCTTTTATTTCAATAGGCTTTTGCCAAAGATACCTGTGAGTGAGAATATCTACTTTAATCTTATCTATATCGAGCAGGATTGTATTGTCAAACATATCCCTTATCACAACAGCTGGATACTTATCGGCTAAATGTTTCAATAGAGCTTGTTCATCAAAGCCTTTTGTAGTGAATAAGTCTATATCAATACTTATTCGATGACCAATTTGGAGGCTTAATGCAGTACCGCCAACGAGATTAAAGTCTTTCAGCTTTTCATCTTTCATCAGTCTTTGGAGAAGTTCCCACATCTCTGTACTGACCGTTTCTTTGTGTAGCATAATATTTCGTTTTTTGGGAATTTAATCCCGAAAGCGAAGTTTTTGCCCGAAGTGGCAGTCAGTGGCACTGTTTGGCGTTCATTGGCTAAATTGTCTTATGAAAGGGCGTACTAAGATATTTTGGGTTTGAGTTTCAGTTTTGTCCGTTTGGTAAATTGACAGCATATACAGAAATACACTTTATCTATTTTATGTTTTACTATATGTATGCTTGCTTTACCCTGTGCCTTTATTGTAGGTGTTAAAAATTTGTTTTTTTCTACTTTGGAGGCTTTATTAAAACATAAATACCAGATTTTATGCTTTACCGCTTTTATTGTTTTATGCTTTTAAAACCTAATGCTTTTACAGCATTGTTTCCTGCCACCTGCTTTACAAGTTATCCTACCTGTTTTAAACATCCTGTTTCTATATCAGCAGAATGAGAATACGAACTTTGGAAGGTGGCACTATTTGGCGTTCATTGGCTTTATTTGGCGTAATTGTAAATGGCTGATATTCAAATAGTCTTGTCGAACTTTGTAAGGGAAGCGACTGCTTTTTTCGGCTAACTCCAATCCGTTTGCAAAACGGATTTTTCTGAACTCCTGTTCAGAGCAAGTTATCTCTTGAGGTCCTCGAAATAAATTTCCGCACCTCAAGAGCACTTGCCCTTGCAGGGGGCTGGAAACGGCTCCGAAGTCGCTCGTTTGTTTAAAATTAAAATTGGATTATTATGGAAGAGAAAAACAAAAAACAGATTAGGAAAACAGGAAGAAAACAAAAGATTGACCCTGCGGTTCATCGGTATTCTTTTAACCTGAATGATGAGGATAATGCCAAGTTCCTTGCCCTATTTGATCAATCAGATATGAAAGTAATTGCTCATTTTATAACAGCCTGTATCTTTCAAAAGACGGTAAAGACCGTTAAAATTGATATGGATGCCATCGAGTATCACGAAAAGTTGACCCGATTTTTTAGCCAGTTCCGATCAATCGGAACAAATTACAATCAGATTGTGAAGATATTGTACCGTAATTTTTCAGAGAAAAAAGCAGGAACTTACCTTTTTAGATTGGAAAAGGAAACCATCGAATTGGTACAAGTTACTAAAGAAGTTATCCGTTTGACACAGGAATTTGAAGAGAAGTATCTGAAAAAAGAGTAAAGTTATGATTGCAAAAATTGGTAAAGGAAGCAATATGTACGGGGCGATTTTGTACAATCAACAAAAAGTAGATAAAGAAAACGGAGCGGTTCTGCTCTTGAACAAGATACCCGACACGGTGGACGGCAGGTATTCTGTAGCCTATTTTAATAAATGCTTTGAGCCGTATTTATCGGCAAATATCAAAACAGAAAAAATGGTACGGCATATATCGCTGAACCCAGATCCTACGGATAAGGTCAACGATGAACAGTTTACGGAAATGGCTCAGGAGTATATGGAGCGTATGGGCTACGGCAATCAACCTTACATAGTTTTCAAACATACGGATATTGACCGAACACACATACACATCGTTTCGACCTGCGTAGGTATTGACGGAAAGAAAATCCCCGATGATTACGACCATCCACGCTCAATGGCTATTTGTCGGGATTTAGAACAGAAATATAATATGCAAAAGGCAACTGAACAAGAGCAAAAACAAGCCAATAAAGTTTTCAAACCTGTAAATCATAAAAATGGTGACATCAAAAGTCAGATTGCTTTGATAGTACGGCATTTGCCAAAGTATTATAGTTTTTCTACTATGGGGAGTTACAATGCTTTGCTATCACTTTTCAACATCACAGCGGAAGAAGTTAAGGGCGAGCGTAATGGTCAACCTGTAAATGGATTGGTTTATGTCGCATTGGATGAGAATGGAAACAAAATAAGTAATCCTTTTAAAGCGTCACTTTTCGGAAAAGATGCAGGTGTTGCACAATTGCAAAAACATTTTGAGCAGTCCAAAGAGAAGTTGAAAACCAGCTCTGTGAGGTCTGTTCTAAAAAATACGGTAGAACTTGCCATACACACCACAAACAACGAAAGTGAATTTAAAAAGCAGTTGACCGAGCAGGGTATTAATACGGTTGTGAGACGTAATAATAAAGGACGAATTTACGGTATTACGTTCATTGACCACGAAAGCCGAAGTGTTTGGAACGGCTCACAATTAGACAGAAACTTGTCGGCAAACGTATTCAACGATTGGTGGAACGACGGAAATAAACCCGAATTGAAGATACAAGATAGCCCTGTTTCCAAAACAAATGAATTGGACAGCCTTCCAACAAAAGACATCTTTGAATTCATTTCACAGGAACATTCATTCAATTCCGATTTAGGATTTCCCAGCTTACCCGATGCACAAGGAGACGATTACGAGGAAGAACAGTTTATCAAACGAATGAAGAAAAAGAGAAGAATATAAATCAAAAATCTATTTTACATCTATATCCAATCATCCTCCTTTAATGATATTGAATATTCTCATAAGATATCGACTTCGAATTTTGTTTACGATATTAACTCTTGAGGTATTTCATTTGTACCGTCAGACATGACACCAAATAGAGGCTTCCATTCAAAAATAGTGCAGGAGCCTACCTGACCATGAATAGTATAGGGATCTTCAGAAATCAATCGCTCTGCTTCTGCTTTACTTTCAACACTAAATATAATCATTGCCGAACGCACATTGCCATCCATAATAGGTCCAGATGAATAAATATATCCTTTACTTACACAATCTACTAAAAAATCGACATGTGGTTGTAGAAATTTTTTCCAACCTTCTTCATCAGGATGAGTATAAGTTACAATAAAGTATTTCATAGATTTTTTTATTAATTCAAAATATCACTTCAAAGATATTTCATTTTTTTCTATTCATTGAGACAAAAAAACATAGCCATTTTCCTCTCTTATAAGCCTTCCTAAACCAGGATAAGGAAGATGATTTCCGGCTAAGTGAATTTTACTGTCAGCCATTTCACTATAAAAACGGAGACGTTCTAACAAACCTTTCTCCTTATCGATGTCAAAACCATCTTGTAGATTAGGATTTTGAAATTGCAATGCAGTACTATGCACCATATCAGCACAGAAAATCAATGTGTATTTGGGATCTGAAAGTTGAAATAAAGAATGCCCTGGTGTGTGACCAAACATCTCAATCAAGGTAAATCCTTTGGGAAAATCACTATTTGCATTAAAAGTCTGGATTTGATTATTATCCAAATAGGGTGATAATGCTTTCTGGGCATTTATGAATGATTTTTTATTTGGAGACAAAACATCTGTTCTGGCCATCTTTAAATTCGTTTTGTTTAGCCAATATTGCAGTTCATTCTCGTGTAAATGTATCATCGCATTTTTAAAAACCCGCTCATTTTTAAGAATCAATCCTCCTGTATGATCGTTGTGAACGTGTGTGAGGTAGATATCCGTGATTTCTTCTTTGTTGATTGGAATTAATGCCATCTGCACTAGAAGCTGACTTTGATATAATGGTCCGAAATTTTCGCCTGCGCCCGTGTCAATCAATATCTTTTTCCCATTACCTATCAATAAAAACACATTTACAGGAATGTTTATTTTTTGCGATGCTATTGGCTGGTTGTTCCCGGTTTCGGGGTTAGCTACAGAAAATAGTTTTTCCGCATCAAACGTAATAGTACCGTCTAAGAGGGTATATATATCATAACCGCCAATGTGCATCATTATTTGTGGTGTGTTACGCATCATTTTGGATTAATTTTGAATAAAAAGCTTATGGTTTATATTTGTAACCATTATTTGATAGCAAATTTATCACTTCTTCATACGATATGAAATACCTGTGAAGAAATACAGATTACCAAAAAGTAACCAGAAAATGGATAAAGAATTATTTATATGCCACAATTGTCCTATGACACGTACGATGGCAAGCATTGGCACCAAATGGAAACCCATTATCATTTATTCGCTTGGACTAAAAACCTTGCGTTTTGGCGTTCTGCATGCTAAAATGGGATTGATTTCTAAAAAAGTACTTACTGCTCAATTACGTGAACTGGAAGAAGATGGAATTGTAAAAAGACAAATTTTTGATGAAATACCACAGCGGGTAGAATATGCATTAACTGAATCTGGAAAAGAACTATTGCCTATACTCAATATGCTTACGCTGTGGAATAAGAAGCATTTAGAAAGAAAAACTAATGATGAAACATAAATAATGTATTACCGAGGATAAGATATTTACTCTTCATACTGAAGCGAGGATAAGTTTTCTGCTTAAACTAGTAGATACATACATTACTAAAAGAGAATTTGGCAAAGCATTCCATTGATTTGGCAAAGTTTCTATAGCTCTATCTTTTCAATTTTGTGTTCTAAAATTTTTAATAATGGAACTAAAAGGAAAAGTAGCCTTAGTCACCGGTGCATCAAGTGGTATTGGTGAAGGCGTTGCTAAAAAATTAGCCGAAAAAGGTGTAAAAGTGGCTGTAGCTGCTCGAAGTGAACAAAAATTAAATCAGCTGGCACAGCAATTACAGGATAATGGATGGGATGCATTGGCTGTAAAAATGAACGTAGTGGACAAAGAAAGTGTTCGTTTGGCGGTAGAAAAAATCAAAAAACATTATGGTCAAATTGATATTTTGGTCAATAACGCCGGTATTATGCCTGCGTCGGATGTTGATGCATTCAAGCTAGATGAATGGGAGCAAATGGTGGATGTCAACATCAAAGGGGTTTTGAATGTTACCGCAGCAGTTTTGCCAGAATTTATCAAACAAAACAGTGGTCACATCATCAATTTATCCTCCATTGCGGGTCGTAAATTATTCAAAGGTTTGGGCGTATATTGTGGTACTAAACATTTTGTGGCTGCGTTTTCAGACATTATGCGTATGGAAGTCGGTAAGAAACACAATGTTCGCGTTACAAGCATTCAGCCAGGTGCGGTAGCAACCAATCTTTACGATCAAATTACCGATGCAAACTATAAAGCAGGAATGGAAGCATTGAAAGATCAAATGCATTTTTTAACGCCTACCGACATTGCCAATAGTATGGTGTATGCTTTGGAGTCGCCGGAATATGTAGATGTATCTGAAATTTTTATTTTACCGACTGATCAAGAATGGTAATCTTAGCATCATCGGAAATAGCGGTTGTTCTATTTCCGATGATGTTTATATAATTCGTATATTTAACTAAAACACATGAATCGATGAAAGCCGATATTACATTGAATTCTATTTACGATTTTCATCAATTTGCACAATTGCCTGAGCCGGAGCATCCTTTAGTGAGCCTAATTGATTACAGTAAAGTAGTATATCCTCCAGCATATACAGATATTAAATGGGTGCAGAATTTTTATTCCATTGGTCTGAAAAGAAATGTCAGTAAGAAATTTAATTACGGACAATATTCCTACGACTTTCAAGAAGGTATATTGGCATTGGTCGCACCCAAGCAGGTTATCAGGATAGAAATTGATCCAAATGCAGAGGCAGAACCTTCGGGTTGGTTGTTGCTCATACATCCCGATTTTTTGTGGGGAAGTCCGTTGGTTCAAAAACTAAAATCTTATGATTTCTTTGGTTATAATGTCAACGAAGCTTTGTTCCTTTCTAAAAAAGAAGAATTGTTGTTGATCGAGATTTTTAAAAATATTGAGAAGGAATATCAGGCCAATATTGATAAGTTTACCCAGAACATTATCCTTACGCAGATAGAGCTTTTATGCAACTATACAGAACGGTTTTACGAGCGCCAATTTATCACCCGAAAAATTGCAAATAGTGAACTCTTAGGGCAATTAGATCGTTTGATCGATACAGAATTAACAGCTGGAGATTTGTTAGATCACGGTATACCCTCCGTTGCGAAAATTGCGGAACAATTGCATATTTCTCCCAACTACTTAACCAGCCTTCTTCGTGTACTTTTAGGTAAAACAACACAAACCTACATTCAGGAAAAAATAATAGACAAGGCCAAAGAAAAATTATCAACTACGGATTTATCTGTCAGCGAAGTAGCTTATGAACTAGGTTTTCAGCATCCTGCTTCTTTCAATAAATTATTTAAAAAACATACGGCTTTAACACCTACCGAGTTTAAAAAAAGTTTTAATTAACGACAATCCGAGATATGGATAAGTATCTCGGAGATAAGGAAACGTAGTTGTTCTTTGCGATGATGACCTTTGTACTATCAAAATAAATAGACAAATGAACAATCAAAAAGTATGGTTTATCACTGGTGCATCCAAAGGCATCGGTTTGGCACTCACTAATTATCTCTTAAGCCAAGGTTATGCTGTGGCAGCTACATCGAGAAGTGTAGCAAGTTTAGAAAACGCCATTACGGTTTCTCCTCAAAATTTACTACCATTAGAAGTAGATATTACTAAAGATAACGAAGTGAAATCCGCGATTGAAAAAACAGTAGAACGTTTCGGGAAAATTGATGTAGTAGTGAATAATGCTGGATACTCTTTAGTAGGAAGTATGGAGGAAATGACCGATGCCGAGTTTCGCCAAACGATGGATGTAAACCTTTTTGCTGCTGTGAATGTACAGCGAAATGTAATCCCATATATGAGAAAACAGCAATCAGGGCATATCATCAATATTTCTTCCAATGCGGGTTATGTTGGTTTTGCTAATGCCACGAGTTACAATGCGGCAAAATTTGGTTTGATCGGTATTTCCGAAGCCTTGTTTGAGGAGTTAAAACCTTTTAATATTAATGTTACAGTGGTTGCACCTGGGCAATTTAGAACCAATTTTATGGACAGCAGCTCGATGCAATATGTGAAAAATAAAATCGATGTGTACGGTATTGAAGAAGCACAAAAAATGTGGAGCAATTATAGCGGACAACAGATTGGTGACCCCGAAAAGTTGGTGCGTATCCTAAGTCAGATTACGGAAATGGAACAACCACCTAAACGCCTTTTGCTAGGACCAGATACCTATGAATTGGTCACCAATCAATTTCAAACGACATTAGAAGAATTTGAACAATGGAAAGACCTGACCTTATCCACTAATTTTGACTAAATTTATCCATCAATAGCAAACAGAAGTCATTATGCCGTTTCCCATAAAATCAATTACGCAGCTGCATCGATTATTGGAAATCGAAAAACCGAAGCATCCCTTGGTAAGTGTTATCGATTTTTCTACCATTAAGTGTTTTGAAAAAGATTTAGAAACCGTTACCTATCATTTTTATTGCATTGCTCTCAAAAAGAATTTTGAAGGAATGATGAAGTACGGTCAGCAATACGTAGATTTTGAAGAAGGTGTAATGACTTTTTTTAGTCCGCATCAAGTGGTCACCACCGAGATTGTAGATGATCTCCAATTAGAAGGTTATTGGCTGGTGATACATCCCGATTTTTTGAAAGGAACGGCTTTTGACCATAAAATCAAAAACTATCCTTTCTTTTCTTATGAAGTGTACGAAGCCTTGTTTTTGTCGGAAGATGAAGAACAATCTATCAAGGATTTGTTGTTACAGATAAGAAAAGAAACACAAGTCAATATCGATCATTTCAGCCAAGAGATTATTCTTTCCCAAATAGAATTAATGCTCAATTATGTTTCCCGGTATTATAGTCGTCAATTCATCACACGTCAATCAAGTAATCGGGATATTTTAATGAAATTTGAAAAGATTTTGACAGAAACCTATCATCAGGAAAACGATTTTACAAAAATCACCGTAGAAGAAATTGCCGCTCAATTACATCTTTCTCCCAATTATTTGAGCGACTTGTTACGAAGTATTTCTGGAGCAAGTACGCAAGAACATATCCAACGTTTCAAACTGGAAAAAGCCAAAGAATTGCTCACTTCCACAGAATTATCCGTCAGCGAAATTGCCTACTGCTTAGGTTATGAACGTCCACAATCGTTCAATAAAATATTTAAAAAATACACTGAGTTATCACCGTTGGAATATAAAAAGAGTTTTAATAATTAGAGAATCACTCGTTCAGATATGACTACATCAAAGTCAGATTGGGTTTATATTTTTACATAGGTTCTTTTCAATTTTGTCGTATCAATTTTAAAAAGAATAATTATGGAAAATGTATTGATAACAGGAGCCAATAAAGGCATCGGGTTTGAAGTGGCAAAACAATTAGCCAAGCAAGGTTATTTTGTATATCTAGGATGTAGAAATGTCGAAAATGGCAAAGCGGCGGTAGCGAAATTGCAAGCAGAAAATATAAACAATATCGATTTCTTGGAATTGGATGTAACGAGTAACTCATCCGTAGCGAAAGCCACAGCCGAATTGTCCGAAAAAATCACTCATTTGGATGTACTCGTCAACAACGCGGGCATTAGCGGTAGTTTCGCTCAAAGTGCCTCCAACATCGAGTTAGACTTAATCGATACCATCTACAATACCAATTTTAAAGGGGTAGTTCGTACGACTCAATCATTTTTGGATTTGCTTAAAAAGTCTGCAAATCCTAGGATTGTCAATGTATCGAGTGATTTGGGTTCTCTTGCGTTACAGAGTGATGCCAATTGGGAACACGCCGCTATAAAACCATTAGGATATATGTCATCCAAGGCTTCGCTGAACGCTTTAACCATCACGTTGGCTTATGAGTTGAAAGATGCTAATTTTAAAGTAAACAGTGTCAATCCCGGAGCTACGGCTACAGATTTGAATAATCATTTGGGAACACGCACACCCGAATTTGCAGCACAAGTCATTGTAAAAGCTGCGACATTTGATCAGAATGGCCCTTCAGGTAAATTCTTTGGTGAAAATGGCGAATTGCCTTGGTAAAAAAAGTAATTTAGAAGAATGAAAACGAACGAAATTAAAAAGTTTGAAACTATCCAAGAATTTCATAGGTATTTTGGATTGCCCGCTCCCGAGCATCCTCACATCAGTATTATATCCATCGGTGATATGTATACCGATGATTGTTTTAAAACATTTTCGTTTTCATTTTTCTCATCCATCGCTTTTAAATCTGTTTTTAAGGGCAAAATGCAATACGGACAATCTACTTACGATTTTGATAAAGGGATGATGTCTTTTGTTTCGCCAGATCAAATTTTCTCTTTTCAGCACGAAGAAGGAACAATACATTCAGGATGGATTATACTGATCCATTCTGATTTTTTATGGAATACATCTTTAGAAAAAAACATTAAAACCTATGATTTCTTTGACTATTCGGTGAATGAAGCTTTGTTTCTTTCGGATGCCGAACAGAAAATAATGTTGGATATTTTAGAGCTTATTAAACAAGAGTATCACGCTCGTATCGATAAATTTAGCAAAGAAATTATTATCGCTCAATTGGAGTTGTTACTAAAGTATACTCAGCGTTTTTATGAGCGACAGTTTATCACACGTGACAAACCTAATCATCTCATTTTATCTAAATTAGAAAATTTTATAAATCATTGGTTTGATAGTGGCGAATTGAATGGATTGCCTACGGTTCAAATCATCTCAGATCATCTGAATATTTCACCAAGTTATTTAAGTCGATTATTGCATTCGTTAATTGGTCAGTCTACTCAGCAGTATTTGCAAAAAAAGTTGATTGATAAAGCAAAAGAAAGATTAGCTCATCCTGATTTATCGGTATCGGAGGTCGCCTACGAATTAGGATTTGAGCATCCGCAATCTTTCAATAAATTATTTAAAAAACACACCGAATTAACGCCGTCTGAGTTTAAGAAAAGTCTTAACTGATATATAGATTATACAAATAAAAAATAGCGCTCAATTTAATCTGTAAAGGAATCAGTTAAATTGAGCTCTATATTCTTGAGGACTTTGTTGGGTTTTTGATTTAAACAATCGGCTGAAGGATTGTGGTTGCTCGAACCCCAGTTCAAAAGCAATTTCTGAAATACTGAGACTTGTTGAAGCTAATTTATTTTTCGCTCGGTAAATCATTTTGTCGTGAATGAATTGTTGGGTATTTTGGCCTGTGAGATTGCGTAGCAAATCACTAAGATAACTGGCCGACATACGCAATTGATTCGATACATAATTTACCGTCGGCACACCGTTATGTATAGCTTGCTCATCACGGAAATAGTTTTCTAATACAGCATCTATCTGATCGGTAAGACTATGATATTTTTGTTTTCTGGTGATAAATTGTCTCTTGTAAAAACGCTGTGCATAATTCAATAATAGTTCTATTTGAGAAATAATAACATCCTGGCTCATATCGTCAATACGGTTTTCCAATTCTTCTTCTATATTTCTGAAAAGCGATAATATAGTTTCTTTTTCTTTAGCCGAAAGATGTAGCGCTTCATTGGTGGCATAAGAGAAAAAATGATATTGATGTATTTTTTGAGCCAACGGATATTGTAGTAAAAAATCAGGATCAATAAGCAAAGTGATCTGTGGACTGAGGACAGTATTAGTTTTTATTTTTTCATCATCATTTAGCTCTTGGTCTGTGGCGGCAAGTATTTGCTGAGGTGCGACAAAAAATAAACCACCCTCTCTAAAATCAAACTTTGTTTGACCATATATGAGTTCTCCACCCGCATCGGGTTTAAATGCAATTTTATAATAACTCAAAACATGCGATTTTTTAGGTGCTTGTCCCTTTAGTTTTTTGTCAACGCCATTGAGCAATGCAATGAGTGGATGTTGCGGTGGTGGAAAACCAGAAGCTTTCATTACATCTGCAAGTGTATTGAAACGTATTGGTTTCTCATTGGATTTTTTGGACATCATATCACATTTAGTTTTACAATTTATAAAAATATTCGCTCTTCCTCAAAAGAAGAAAAGCGAATTGAGATGATTTTATTTTAATGAGAATGAATATTTAACCTTGTGCAGCATCGGATACAGTTTTCCAAGCTTCCCATTCTTTAATTCTTTCGGCATAGACTTTTTTGATATGAGGTAAATCATTTTTACCCAATAATAATCGCAACGGTGGATTTTCTGCATCCACTACAGCAAAAATAGCATCAGGGGTAGCTGCAGGGTTTCCACGTTCTAAGGTTTGTAAGTTTTGCATCAAATTATTTTTCAAATCATCATAAACGCCCAAGTTTTTACTGGCCATTTTTAGTGAGTCAGCACTTCCAAATTCGGTATTGTATGCACCTGGCTCTATCATCGTTACTTTAATTCCAAACTGAGCTACTTCTTTTGATAAACTATCATAGATGGCTTCATAAGCAAATTTTGAAGAACAATAATAACCAATAAGTGGATTGCTGTAGATACCCACAGCACTAGACGTTCCTAAAATATGTCCATTGCCTTGTGTTCTAAGAATGGGAAGTGCCGCCTGAATTACATTGATGGATCCCATAATATTAGTCTCGTACATCGCTTTGATCTCGTCGGTACGGCTTTCTTCAATGGTGCCTACCAAAGAGTACCCTGCATTGTTAAACACCACATCTAATCTTCCAAAATACTCGTGAGCTTCTTTGATGGCAGATTGCACTTGGTTGGCATTGGTGACATCCACTTCCAGCGTTAGGACATTGTCACCATAGGTTTCTTTCAATGCAGCAATGCTATTGATATTACGAGCTGTTGCAGCAACTTTGTCTCCACGCTTTAGAGCTGCTTCTGTCCAAATTTTTCCAAATCCTCTTGATGAGCCTGTGATGAACCAAACTTTTTCATTTTGCATATTTTTCATTTTTTTAATCTTTAATTTTATAATGCAAAATTGGTGTATCACCGTATTTCTGACGTTGCTTAAATGAGGATTGTCCTAACCAAAATGAGGATATTATTAAAATCCCATAATATGCTTCCGGTGATGATACCCCCAATCTTTCAATGCACCAATAACTGAATGTAAACTCATAGTATGGTCTGTTGTTGAATATTCTACCACGGGAGGAAATGCATCAATGACTTTTCGGATAACTAATTGGTGGCTTTCCAATTCTTTTAATTCTTTAGACAGCATTCGATCACTAATACCAGGAACTTCCCTAGCAATTTCTTTAAACCGCTTTGCACCATTGAGTAACGCGATCAAAATGGGCAATTTCCATTTTCCACTTAATACTTCCAAGGCGTCTTTTACTGCCAAAAGATCTTTCGGAGTACATGTGCTGTGGTCTTTTACATTAGATATATCCATCAATACTTACTTTTTGTTTAGTGCTTACTGAAAATTTAGTGCTATAAAACAGTAAGCAAATGTATGTAATTTTGCATAAAGATTAAAAACAAGATCTAATGAAAACAGTTGAAAACTATTATACATCGGCAGATGCTAAGATTTATTATCAAATTCACGGTGAAGGTCAACAGACTATTTTACTCATCCACGGTTGGCCATTTACATCATTGGAGTGGCATAACTTAATTCCGTACTTAGTAAATCAAAATTATCAGGTGATGGCAATAGATCTTCCTGGATGTGGAAAGTCTGATTTGCCCGAAAAAGCTTTGACAAAGTTCGAAATTGCAAAAGTCATTGATGAAATATTAAATGCTGAAAACCTAAATGATGTTACGGTATTGGGAACGGATATAGGAATGATGGTAGCGTATAGTTTAGCGGCAAATTTTCCTGAAAGAATAAGTAAAGTTATCTTGGGAGAAGGATCCCTGCCTGGATTTGGGTTGGAAGAATTGATGGATGTAGCCAAGGGAGGAAGTTGGCATTTTGGTTTTCATATGCAAGCTAAGATGGCGTCTAGTGTGATTGCTGGTAATGAAAGAGCGTATTATTCTAATTTTTATAAAATAATGTCAAATTTGGGAAGTCAGGATCAATTTATAGACAGACACATTTCTGATTATCAGACCCAAGAACAATCATTAGGTGGTTTTTATCACTATCAGACTTTATTGGAAGATGCCAAATTCAATCAAGAAAATCCTAACAAATTTTTGAAAATGCCAGTTTTAGTATTAAATGGTTCACAGGGTATTCCACAATTTGTTACAGAAAACAGTGTAAAACAGATCACAGATCATTATCAAAAGGCGATTGTTAGCAATTGTGCGCATACTTTGGGTGAGGACAATCCAAAAGAAACTGCACAACATATTCTTAACTTCATTAACAATTAAAATAATGAAAAAAAATATATTAATTCTCGGAGCAACAGGACGCACAGGAGAATTGGCTGTGAAATATGCATTAGAAAAAGGTTTTGCTATTACGGCATTGGTTCGTAATCCCGATAAAATAACGATGCAATCTAATCAATTAACCATTATCAAAGGTTCGCCAACGAGTATTGACGATGTGAGAAAAGCGATGAAAGATTGCCAATACGTCATCAGTCTGATGAGTGCTTTGTCGGACAAGGAAAGCTTTTCATTCAAGAAAATAGCAGCTCCACAAACGCTTAAAAAGACGATGCAAAATGTCATTGCCGTGATGAAAGAGAACAATATGAGACGTGTGATGACGCTATCATCCATCGGAGCTGGGGACTCTTATCCGTATGCACCGTGGTTTATGAAATTGATGATGAAACTCACCAATTTCAGACTCGTGTTTGAAGACCATAACGCTCAAGAAGAGTTATTAATGCAGTCAGGATTGGACTGGACCATCGCCAGACCAGTGGGATTGAGCAATGAAACCCCAAAAGCAAATCTTGTAATAAGCTACGACAAAACACCCAAACCATTTAAGATGAGCAGAGCACAATTGGCTCAATTTTTCATCCACCAAATTGATAAGCCGGACTACATTCACAAAACACCAATTTTATCAGAAAAATCCTGATTATTTTTTTACATTTATTCAATGTTTAAAAAAATCTTGCTTCAAGATAAAGAACGTATTAACTTCAAAAAGCAGCGCAATGAAGAGACCTAAAATTTTAGATATACATACACCTGTTGATTTTCAGTCAGAATATCTGACGGGTACAGACTCTTTTATCTGTCCTTTTTGTTATACCGATAATTCTCAGAACAAGACGAGTTTTTTACAAATTGCTACCTTAGAGCAAATAAAAAATTTGCATAAGCACGATTCATTTACCAGTGCAAGGCGAAAATTTTATACTATTGTTCTGGTCACTGCAGGTACTATAAATGAGACAATAGGACATACTAATTATACATTTCAAAAAGGAGACTTATATTTTATTTCTCAGAATCAATTGCATTCCATCCATTCCTGGAGTGATGACGTCCAAGGGTATCACTGCATCTTCGACGCTGAATATTTTTTACTTTGTTTGAAGAATCAGGTTAAGCTAAATCAGTTTCCTTTTTTCAGATTGGAGGATAATCATAGATTAAGCCTATCCGAACAGGAGACTGAATTGTTTGTCAATTTATTATTAAAGCTTTCAAAGGAATATGATCTGAAGAAAACACATAATGATGATCTTCTGGTTCGACTTTATCTAAACATTCTTCTAATTGAAGCTGAGCGTGTGTATCTACAGCAAAATGCAGTTAATACAGTTAATCTGTCAAGGAAAGAAGTATTGGTAACGAAGTTTAAAAACCTTGTTAGGGATCATTTGACAGACCATCTAAAAGTTTCCGAATATGCAGGGAAATTATTTGTCAACCCACATTATCTGAATGATACTATAAAAGAAGTAACCGGAATATCCGCAAGTGAATACATCAATACAGAATTACTGTTGTATGCAAAATCTTACCTGATACAAACGGATCATACTATAGCGGAAATTGCAGAACTCCTAAATTTCACAGATCAATCCTACTTTTCCCGTTTCTTCAAAAAGCAAACTGAAATAACACCAAGTGAGTTTCGAGCGCATCATGCACACTAACATTTTGGACTTGATCTAGCCCTATTTTAAAACTGTGATTTGTGCTAATAGTCCTACGTTTGTGAAAATAAGAAGTCTTATTGTGCTACTTAACTTTGCATCTAATAACATGTAGATGTATAAATTAAGTTAGCAATGGAAATTAAAACAATCTTTTTAGGAGTTATAGCCATGTTAGGTTATCTGCTCCTACAATCTCTCTTCATACTGGGTGTAAGAGCCGCTGCTAAAGGCGGTACTGAAAAATTACCAAATGGTAAGGATAAGGATAGTGAGATGATTCTTTATCCTATCTTAAAGTTTCTGACCAGAGTTAAACAAGTCCCTGTTTACTATTCCGGAATAGAGTTAGAAAAGGTTCTACAAAGAATCAAAAGGATCGACAAAAAAATCAATCTAACCGCAAACGATGAATACATCCAATTTGAAACAAACAATGAAGATATTGATTCATTTGTGGAGAATTTAGAGGATGTGCTTTATCAAATAGACGAGAACATCATTTTCGAGTATAAGCAAGGGAATATTTTTAGATTATACAAGATTGATGAACAGTATATCCTAAGCAAGTATCTGAGAAAACCTATTTTACAATGCCCTATCTGCATGGCATCCTTCTGGAGCATATTTACTTATTGGATACCGATGATATATTTGTTCGGGACACCCGTTTGGCTTTTTTATCTAGGTGTTGCAGATATTGCCATGTTAGCCAGTTTAAACTGGTACATCTGGGTAAAAGGACATGCTTACGAAGCAAAAATGATCAAACACTAAATCCATTTTATCATGGTAACACGCAGAAAATTTATTAAAAATAGTACTTTAACTATGGTTTCTTTAGCAGCAGCTCCGGTATTGTCGGGGTTTGGAGAATTTAGTAAGAATGGAGATGATAATTTCCTCTATGACGTAATTATCATAGGAGGGAGTTATGCTGGTCTTGCCTGTGCATTGACCTTAGGCCGATCACAACGAACAGTTCTTGTTATAGATAGTGGTGCTCCCTGTAATCGATATGCACCTTTTTCACATAACTTTCTAACCCAGGACGGAATACCACCTTCTCAAATAGCCGCTGTCGCAAAAGAGCAGGTACTTAAATATCCAAATGTAAAGTTATTATCCGGTAAAGCTATACATGCAAAAAGGACAGGGGATCAATTTGTAGTCGATGTTGAGGAAGACAAATCATTCTATAGTAAAAAAGTAGTAATAGCTACAGGTGTAAGTGATATTATGCCATCTATTCCAGGCTTTGCGGAATGCTGGGGATTATCTATCCTTCATTGCCCTTATTGCCACGGATATGAGGTCCGCAATCTTACTACTGGTATCCTGGCAAACGGTGATGCTGCATTCGAAATGGGTAAACTGCTTTCCAATTGGACAGATGACTTAACCATCTTTACCAATGGTTTCTCAACCTTGACAATAGATCAAGCGAAAAAGCTGGAAGAAAAGAACATAAAAGTGATTGAAAAAGAAGTTGCCGCTTTAAGCCATAATCAGGGACAGATTGAAGAAATTATATTTAAAGACAATTCTTCTTTCGGGTTACGAGTTTTATACAACCGACCGTCATTTAAGCAACACTCCAATATACCGGAACTGTTGGGATGTTCAATAACCGATACTGGGATTATTACAGTAGACACAGAACACCGGACAAATGTACGGGGTGTATATGCATGTGGTGACAGTATGGCAAAAATTCGTTCGGTTACATTTGCAGTTTCATCTGGCAATACGGTTGGACTAATGCTGAACAAGGAATTAATAGATGAGCAGTTCTGATAAGTAAATATCAGGATCTCCTAACACATTTCCGAGTTAAATCCTAGAACATACAATTAATTTTTAGCAGCTATCCGATTCGGATATGAAGTGGCTGTTATTCATGTTGTTGCGAAATAAATAGGCAATAGCAAAGGATCTCCTTTGCCTAGACTATTGTATATAAAATTTACAAATCATATTCATGAAATCAGAAAAAAAACAGAAGTATTCGGGAAGCTTATTTTTTCCTATACGTATTTTAAAAAAAATATCACTTGCAGTTTTTATCAGTGCACTTATTTACAGTTGTGGAAATAAATCAACTAAGGAAGAAAACACATCTTCTATTAAGCTGCCGGTTATAAGCTTGGAAAATCAAAGCCAGACAATAGTAAAAGAATACCCTGCATTGGTTCGTGCGAAGTCAAGTATTCAAATTCGACCACAAATTGAAGGTGTTCTGGAAAAAATCTATGTTGATGAAGGGGAAAAGGTCGTCAAGGGACAGTTACTCTTTAAAATTAATGATAGGCCATTTATTGAAAGATTAAATCAGGCATCCGCAAACCTTAAAGTCGCTAAATCTGCACTCATTAAATCTGAACAGGAAGTCACGAAGAAACAAAGTCTGGTAGATAATAAAGTCATTACCGATTTCCAATTAAAAAATGCTATAAGTGACCGAGAAATCGCAAAGGCAAACCTCAAGCAGGCAAAAGCTCAGGAAGAAAATGCGAGGATAAGTTTATCCTACACACAGATCAGAGCAAATAAAGACGGAATAATTGGAAGGTTAGAAAAAAAAGAAGGAAGTCTTGTAAGTCCTTCTGATAATCAGGAACTAACCACCCTTTCTGATAACAATATTTTACAGATCTATTTCTCTTTTAGCGAAAGCGATTTTATTTCCTTGAAAAGATCAGCTAACAATGTCAGTATAGAAAAAATAATAGATAACCTTCCTCCCGTGAAGCTTATTCTTTCCGATCAGACGTTATATGACCAACCGGGAAAGATTGATATGGTTGATGGTCAGTTTAAAGCAAATACAGGTTCAATTATGCTTAGGGCAACATTTCCCAATCCGACGGGCTTTCTACGTGAGGGTAATACCGGAAAGCTTCAAATACCCAGCGTGTACGATGGTGTTATCGTCATTCCTCAGGAGTCTATTATGGAAACGCAAGGAAAAATATTTGTTTTCAAAGTAGGTGAAGACAATAAAGTGCATCAGCAAGAGATACAAATACTTGGGAAGAATCAAAACCTGCTCATTGTAAAATCCGGACTTCAAGACGGAGATAGAATCGTAGCAAAAGGAACAGAATCGCTTAAGGAAGATCAGATTATAATACCCGTTAAGGAATAATTCACTTAAAAAGAGAGCAATTTATAATGTTAAGAAAGTTTATTGACAGACCTGTCATGGCTACCGTATTGGCCATCATATTGGTTACTCTGGGCATATTGGGACTGGTTAAATTGCCCATCCAGCAATTTCCTGATATTGCGCCACCTGCTGTACAGGTGACCGCAAATTATCCGGGGGCAAATGCCGAAACAGTATTAAGAGCTGTCGCTCCCTCTTTGGAAGAAGCGATCAATGGAGTAGAAAACATGAGTTACATGAGTTCTACAGCAAGCAATGACGGATTACTCATCATAAATATCTATTTCGAATTAGGCACTGATCCGGATCAGGCTACCGTGAACGTTCAAAATAGAGTATCGCAGGCGACCAGCCAACTTCCCACGGAGGTTATACAGGCAGGAATAACCACTTTAAAACAGCAAAACAGTGAGGTAATGTCATTGGGGATTTACAGTGAGAATAAAGATCAATACGATCAGGTTTATTTGAACAATTATTCCCAGATCAATATCGTGCCGGAACTAAAACGTATAAAAGGTGTAGGAAAAGTGTATCTGTACGGGGGGAATAAAGATTATACCATGCGTGTATGGTTAAACCCTGAACAAATGGCTGCATATAACATAACACCAGCAGAAGTGTCTAATGCCATACAGGATAAAAACCTGGAGGCAGCCCCTGGTAAATTGGGCGAAAACAGTGTTGAAGCATTTGAATATGTCATCAAATACAAGGGTAAGAAAAATCAACCGGAAGAATACGAAAACATGGTCATTCGTTCAAACGCGGACGGAAGTATGCTCAGGTTAAAAGATATCGCAAAAGTAGAACTCGGTGCTTATACTTATTCTGGAAAAACCCAGATAAACGGTAAGCCCGCTACAAATATTGGTATTATCCAATCGCCCGGGAGTAATGCGAGGGAGATACAGATAGCTGTAGCAGAATACATGGAAAAGGTTTCGACAAATCTTCCCAAAGGCATTACAGCAGATATCTTATATAACAGGAAAGATGCATTGGATCAGTCTATCGAGCAGGTTATCCATACGATGATAGAAGCTTTTCTGTTGGTCTTTCTGGTTGTTTATATATTTTTACAAGATTTTAGATCAACGCTTATTCCTGCGATAGCTGTGCCGGTGGCTCTTGTGAGCACGTTCTTTTTTATGCAGCTGTTCGGTTTTTCGGTCAATCTGCTTACGCTGTTTGCACTGGTTCTTGCAATTGGTATTGTGGTGGATGATGCTATTGTAGTAGTTGAAGCTGTTCATCATAAAATGCACGCGGAACATTTACCGCCCAAATTTGCCACCAGAAAAGCTATGCATGAGATTACCGGTGCGATTATTTCCATTACCCTGGTCATGTCTGCTGTATTTGTTCCCATTGGTTTTATGGAGGGATCAACAGGTATTTTTTACAGACAGTTTGCTTTTACATTAGCGATCGCCATTGTGATTTCTGCTATCAATGCTTTAACATTAAGTCCTGTTCTGTGTGCCATATTTCTCAAACCTGCTAACACGGCATCCCATAAAGATGAAAAAGTATCGTTTAAAGACAGGTTTTTTATAGGCTTTAATTCCAGTTTTAGCAGATTTACGTCAAGCTATCTTAAAGTAATACGGTTTCTGATCAGATTTAAGTGGATTGCCGTTACAGGTATACTTGTTATTTGTGTATCGTCTTATCTACTGATTAAACAAACACCAACTGCATTTATACCGTCAGAGGATCAATCCTTTATCGGTGCTTCTATTAATCTTCCGGCAGGTGCTTCTTTGAAGCGCACTGAAGATATTCTTCAGCAGGCGGAAGATCTATTAAAAGATGAAGTTTATGCGAAATCTATTGTTATTTTCTCGGGAACCAACATTTTATCTAACTCGTCAAGTCCTTCTGCTGGGGTTGTGTTCATCGTTCTAAAAAATCAGGAAGATCGGGGAAAAGTAAAAGATATCGATGAACTGATGGGAATCATTAATTCGAAACTTCAATCTATTATTGGTGCTAACGTATTTGTGTTTACATTTCCTACTGTTCCTGGGTTCAGCAATGTCGATGCGATTGAAATGGTATTACAGGATAGAAAAAACGGTGATTTAAAGAAACTCGGAAATAACGGTAACGCATTTATTGAAGCATTGCAGCAACGCCCGGAAATCATGTCTGCATTCTCATCATTCAGAGCTGATTATCCACAATATGAGCTGATCGTTGATGAGGATAAAGCAGAGCTTTTATCCGTTGATAATAAAGATATTCTATCAACATTACAGTCATATATTGGTAATAGCCAAATATCAGACTTCAATAGTTTTGGTAAATATTATAAAGTGGTCATGCAGGCAGATCCTGCATCGCGTGAAGACATTTCTACACTCGATGGAATCTATTTAAAAAACAGGTTAGGTGAAATGGTTCCAATCAAATCGTTAGTAAGGCTTGAACGAACTTTCGGTTCCGAGATTGCATCACGTTATAATTTATTCAATTCTATGTTGATCAATGTTATTCCTGCAAATGGTTATAGCTCGGGTGATGCCATCAAAGTTGTGGAGGAAGTTGCCAAAGAACATTTGCCTTCTCAATACTCCTATGAATTTTCAGGAATAACAAAAGAAGAAATATCTTCTGGAGGGCAATCTGTTGTCATCTTCCTTTTATGTCTGTTCTTCGTTTACCTTTTGCTTGCGTCTCAGTATGAAAGCTACATTTTACCCTTAGCGGTAATATTATCTATTCCGACGGGGATTTTAGGGGTTTTCGCATCCATAGGGCTGGCAGGGATTTCCAATAATATATATGTACAGATTGCACTGGTAATGCTTATCGGGTTATTGGCAAAAAATGCCATACTTATTGTAGAATTTGCCAGTCAGCGCAGAAAAAGCGGTCAGTCCATCGTTCGAGCAGCCTTAGAAAGTGCGAAACTTAGATTGAGACCTATTCTGATGACTTCCTTTGCATTTATCATCGGGATGCTTCCTATGATGTCAGCGACAGGTCCCTCTGCCAAAGGGAATCATTCTATAAGTATCGCATCAGCGGGTGGAATGTTGGTAGGTGTTGTATTGGGATTATGTATCATACCAATATTGTACGTCATCTTCCAGTCATTACATGAAAAAGTAAGCGGAAAAGAACACAAAACGAATACATCTGAAGAATCTATACATTCAACAGTAAATTCTGAGAAATAAAATATCTATGAAATATAGCACAAAATATATTGCAGCAACTTTATTGGTGATTTCTTTATGGAGTTGCAAAGTCCAAAAAGTATCCATAGAAAATAAAATTACCACTCCTGAAATTTTTAGGGGTGGAGAAGAATATGATCCAGGAACAAGTATTGGTAAACTTACTTGGGAAGAGTTTTTTAAGGATGAGCAACTTCAAAAACTTATTTCAAAAGCAATTGAAAACAATGTGGATATGGTGGTCGCCCTTAAAAATATAGAAATTTCCAGATTATACCTTAAACAGGCAAAAGCGGGCTATCAACCTAAACTGATGCTGAATGCTAAAGCCAGTACTAGTAACCCATCAGATTACAGTTTTACAGGAATGAGCCTTGAACAGTTTCTTGGGACAAAGCACCAGGAGGAATATATGCTATACGGTACACTCTCATGGGAAGCTGATATTTGGGGTAAAATAAAGAATAGAAAAGCAGCCGCACTATCAGATTATCTTAGCAAAGAGGAAACAAAAAAGGCTGTTCAGACTCAGATTATTTCTGACGTAGCAAAAGGTTATTATACCCTTGTTCTTTTAAATCAATTGAAAGCTATCGCCGAGCAAAATGTGGCACTAAGTGAAAAGACAATGATGACCGTCAAAAAACAATATGAGGTAGGCGATGCTACCTTATTAGCTTATGAACAATCAGCAGCCCAAAAATTAACAGCAGAAGCGTTGGTTCCAGAATACAAAAAAAGTATTAAAATACAGGAAAACGCTATTCAGGCATTGTGCGGCAATTTTCCAGATGTTGTTATTACAAACGAAATATTATCCTATGAAGATATTTTTACGGATAGCTTAGAGGTTGGGATCCCAGCAGAGTTGCTGAGTTTGAGACCAGATGTAAAACAGGCTGAGTTGATGGTTAGAAAAGCTTTTCATACATCCAAGGCAAGCAGAGCATCTATGTATCCCTCTTTTTCAATCAATGCAGAGGCCGGTATTGGTGCACTTAAAGCTTCAAATTGGTTTAATCTACCAGGATCTGTATTAACAGTGTTGACTGCGGGAATCACCCAGCCCGTATTGAACCATAGACAATTGAAAACGCAGTATGAAGTTTCTGTACTGGAACAAGAAAAGCTAGAAGCACAATTTAAGCAGATAGTTATCAATGCTGTAGGAGAAGTTTCTGATGCGATGATTACTATCAAAGAGATAAGTAATAAGGAAAAGACCGTTACAGAGAAAAATAATAGGCTTAAAAATGCCGTTAAAAATGCCCATTATCTTTTTGATGCAGGTGACGCAACTTATTTAGAGGTAATCTCCGCAGAGAACAATTTACTGAACAGTGATATTGAACTGACTCAACTAAAAAATGATAAACTTAACGCTGTAATACAGTTATATAGATCATTAGGTGGTGGCTGGAAGAACTAAATATTTTATGTTGGTGATGCTTATCTCAGTTTTGTATTGAATTTATACTTTACAAAGTAGTATAATTCTATGTCAATCTTTAAAATAATTTTATTCAAATTAGTCGCTATTCTAATGAAACTTGAAAAACTGTAAGTAAAGATTTGAATATTTAATTTAATAGCTATTTACAATCATCATCTATCTATACATTGGAAAATAAGGACATTAAATAAACTAACAAAATGACATCTTCATTAAATAATATTATCTCAGAGATACAGCGAAAAGAAAATGCTATTTCGCTGTCTGCACCTAATGCAATTGATGAAGCGTATCAAATGACTATATACCTAAAAGAATACTTATGGTCTATACGAGAGGATGTTACAAAGCAAGGCTTTAAAAACCATTGGGAGGAGATCAATTTCTTTCGCAATATCAAGCCATATATTCTCTCCAAGCTCATTTACCATAATAAGATATTTCGCATACAGACAGCTTGCCCTGTTGATGGTGGGAAAATGTATGCGAGTTATTTTTTGGAACAGTTGAAGGAATTAAAACAGGAATACAGGGAGCATATCTACAATTCAGATTTTTACCGATATTACCGTTCAGGAAGAACCGACCGTGATGAAACCTACTTTAGATTAGGTAATATTAATTTCCACGATGGATTGAATAGTTTTGTATTTGAAATTGACCCTCTGTTTTCAACTTATTATGATAATAAAGTGGCTCGGATAATAGCCAATGAACTACTCTATACCTACATTCTCCAAAAAATCAATGATGATGAAATGGCAGATTTTTCTGCGAGGGATATATCTGATAGCATCCTTTGGACGGATAGCAAAAATGCCTTGATAGAACTGATTTATGCTCTTTACTCAAATAGCTCTCTTTCTAATGGTAAAATAGGAATACGCAAAATCAGTTTGGCTTTAGAAAGAATGTTTCAGATTTCTTTAGGAGATTTGCATCATTCTTTCCATCGAATGAAATATCGTGCCGGTTCCCGAACCGCATTTTTAGACCAACTGAAATCTTCTTTGGAAGAATATATGGACAAAGATTTATAGATGAATACTTCGCAACCCCATCATTAACAATAGCTATAATCGATAACATTTTAGTATAGGAGTATCCAAAACAGCACGAGATTATTTCAGCAATAAGGCAGACGCCTAATTTTTTCCATTTCTTGTTTAATAAAATATAGGCAATAATAATTTTTGTATATTTGCTATGAGCTAACGGAAACACGTTGAAAAGCAAAGCAATAAGCACCGTTACCAAATCGTTACCTTGTAATCTTTGATTATCTCTATAAAAGCCTTGTATTCAACTGATAGGGCTTTTTCCTGAAAACTTTAAAATATATAAACAAAAAAACCGTCTAAAAATTTAGACGGTTTAAACGTTTTAATGTATTGATATTATTTTACTTTTTCTACAATTGCTTTGAAAGCTTCTGGATGATTCATCGCTAAGTCCGCTAAAACTTTACGATTCAATTCTACTCCAGCTTTTTTAGTTGCTCCGATGAACTGAGAATAAGACAATCCATGTAATCTAGCACCAGCATTGATACGTTGAATCCACAATGCTCTGAAATTTCTTTTCTTTTGACGTCTATCACGGTAAGCATATTGTAAACCTTTTTCTACTGCATTTTTAGCAACAGTCCAAACATTTTTTCTTCTTCCGTAATATCCTTTTGCAAGTTTTAAAACTCTTTTTCTTCTAGCTCTTGAAGCTACTGAATTTACTGATCTTGGCATAATTTTTAATTTTTTTGTATTAGGCGAGTAATCTTATTTACTTCTTTTAATTGCCTAGTTACAGGGTTAATGAATAATTAATAAACCAATGAGTTAGATTAAACTAATCTCAATTGTTTTTTAACACTTTTTTCGTCTGCTTTATCAACAAGACCTGTTTGTGTTAAGTTACGTTTTTGTTTTGTTTCCTTTTTTGTAAGGATGTGGCTTTTGAAAGCGTGTTTTCTTTTAATTTTACCTGTTCCGGTTAATTTGAAACGCTTTTTAGCACCTGATTTTGTTTTTAATTTTGGCATGATTACAAATTTATTTATTAAAACGTTTATTTATATTTTGTATGAAACGATAATGTCCTATTTCTTAGGAGCCATCATCATAATCATTCTTTTACCTTCTAATTTTGGTAATTGTTCTACTTTACCAACATCTTCTAGTTCTTGAGCCAACTTCAATAACAAGATTTCTCCTTGATCTTTAAAGATAATAGAACGTCCTTTAAAGAAAACATAAGCTTTCAACTTAGAACCTTCTTCTAGAAAAGATCTTGCGTGGCGTTTTTTGAAATCGTAATCATGATCATCTGTCTGAGGACCAAAACGAATTTCTTTTACCACAACTTTTTGTTGTTTAGCTTTCAACTCTTTGTCTTTCTTTTTTTGCTCGTATAAATATTTTTTATATTCTACAATACGACAAACAGGTGGATTAGCTTTTTCACTAATCATTACTAAATCTAAACCTTGTTCCTGAGCCAATTCTAATGCCTTTGCGATAGGATATACATCTGATTCTATCCCTTCACCAACAACACGAACCTCTGGAACATCAATCTTATTATTGATCTTATGTTGATCTTCTTTTATGATGCGAGCAGGACCTCTGCCGCCTTTTCTTCTGATTGCGATAGTATTCTAATTTTAAAATTAATTCAATTTCATTTCATTTTTCACGTGCTGAATGAAATCTTCTACTTTCATTTCACCCAAATCACCTTCGCCGTGTCTTCTTACAGAAACTGTACCATTTTCTGCTTCTTTTTCACCTACAATTAACATGTAAGGAATTTTCTTAACCTCGGCATCACGAATCTTTTTACCAGTTTTCTCGTTTCTACTGTCAATCAATCCGTTAATTTCTTCTTCGGCGAGCAAATTTAATACTTTTTCTCCAAATTCTACATATTTTTCACTAATTGGTAAAATTGTAAAAACATCTGGAGTTAACCAAAGAGGAAAATCACCTGCTGTATTTTCTAAAAGAATCGCTATGAAACGCTCCATAGAACCAAATGGTGCACGGTGAATCATAACTGGTCTATGCTTATCATTATCAGCTCCAATATAAGTCAGATCAAAACGTTCTGGCAAATTATAATCTACCTGAATTGTACCTAATTGCCATTGACGACCAAGCGCATCTTTTACCATAAAATCTAATTTAGGTCCATAAAATGCCGCTTCACCATATTCTACAACTGTTGGTAAACCTTTCTCAGCAGCTGCTGTAATAATCGCTTGTTCTGCTTTTGCCCAATTTTCATCAGAACCGATATATTTTTCTTTATTTTCTGGATCTCTTAGAGAAACTTGCGCAGAATAATTATCAAATCCTAAATTAGTAAATACAAAAAGAACTAAATCAATTACTTTTTTAAATTCTTCTAATAACTGATCTGGCGTACAGAAAATATGTGCATCATCTTGCGTAAATCCGCGCACACGCGTCAAACCATGTAATTCTCCAGATTGCTCGTAACGGTAAACCGTACCAAACTCTGCATAACGTTTTGGCAAATCACGATAAGACCATTGAGATGTTTTATAAATCTCACAATGGTGAGGACAATTCATTGGTTTTAACAAAAATTCTTCACCTTCATTTGGTGTTTTAATTGGCTGAAAACTATCTGCACCATATTTTGCATAATGTCCAGAAGTTACATACAATTCTTTTTGACCAATATGTGGTGTAACCACCATTTCGTAACCTAAACGTTGCTGTTGTTTCAATAAGAAATTTTCTAATTTTCTTCTTAACGCAGCTCCTTTTGGTAACCAAAGAGGCAAACCTTGTCCTACTTTTTCTGAAAAGGCAAATAACCCTAATTCTTTTCCTAACTTACGGTGATCACGTTTTTTAGCTTCTTCTAAAAGCTCTAAATATTCTGTTAAATCTTTTTGCTTTGGAAAGGTAATTCCGTACACACGAGTCAACATTTTATTTTTCTCGTCACCACGCCAATACGCTCCTGCAACATTTAAAATTTTAGCAGCTTTTACAAAACTTGTATTTGGCAAATGTCCACCACGACATAAATCTGTAAAATTATCGTGTGAACAAAATGTGATATCACCATCGTTAAGATTAGAAATCAATTCTGTTTTATATTCGTTGTCTTTGTATTCTTCTAAGGCATCTGCTTTAGAAACTGGATACAATTTGAATTCTGATTTTTTCTTAGCATTCTCTAAAATTGCTTTTTCTATTTTATCAAAATCTTTTTCTCCAAAAGACGCGTCACCAAAATCTACATCGTAATAAAAACCTTTGTCGATAGCTGGTCCGATTGTCAATTTAGCATCAGGATAATATTGCAAAATAGCTTGTGCCAACAAGTGAGCAGATGAATGCCAAAATGCTTTTTTACCCAAATCGTCGTTCCAGGTCAATAATTGTACAGTAGAATCCTCGGTTATTTCGGTTGACAATTCTACTTGTTTACCATTTACCAAAGCCGAAAGAACATTACGCGCTAATCCTTCGCTAATGCTAAGAGCAACTTCATAAGGAGTCACCTTGTTTTCATACTGTCTGACGCTTCCATCTGGAAGAGTAATATTGATCATTCTTATACGATTTTAAGAATGCAAAATTACGAATTATCTATTAGTTGTGAAAATTTTTAAAGTATTGATTTGGTGAAATCTTCGTGGTTAAGAATTATGATCAAAACAGAAAGATTTAATCGGCTATTTTTTTTGAATTAAATCATAAAAAAATCCTATTCAAAATAAATGAATAGGATTGATATTTTAGAAAAATTATATCAAGATTATGATTTTGCTCTTCTGATGTATAAGAAAGTTGTTAAAACACCAAAAACAATATTCGGAATCCAAGAAGAAACCAATGGTGTAACGTATCCTTGCTCAGAAAATGTTTTGGTTATCTGATTAAAAAATATGTAAACAAATGCCAATGTAATTCCGACAGCTAAGTTTACACCAATACCTCCTCGTCTTTTTTTAGATGATAAACTCAATGCTAAAATCGTTAATATAAAAGTAGAAAAAGGAGAACTAATCCGCTGATTTAATTCGTTTTGATAAACAACCACATTAGCAGAACCTTTGCTTTTTTGCGAATCTATAAATTTCTGCAATTCGAAAGAATTCATTGTTTCTGCAACGTAACCTTCTGGTAAAATTTCATCTGGTGTAGCAGCTAATCTTATTTTCTTTTCTGGATAATAAACCAAAGAATCTCTCATTTTATTAATCACAAAACGTTCGTAAACATTTCGTAAAACATAAACAGTATCTTTTTGATCCCAATTAAAAGTTGATGCAAGAATTTGTTGTTTCAGATTAATCGAATCAAATTTTTGATACATAAAAGACGAACCGTATTTATCGATACGATTATAACTTTCTACAAACACATATTCATTCGGAGAAATTTGAGAAGAAATCACTTGACTTTTATAATATTCATCCCGTGCTCGATTACTTAATAAATGTTCGTATTGGTATTTATTTTTCTTGATATTTGCCCAAGGTAAAACAATGTTATTGACCATCATTGCGGTAAAAGCAAGTCCAGCAGCAACAATAATATATGGACGAGTTAATCGATAAAAACTAATTCCACCTGCCAACATACCAACAATCTCTGTCTGCGCTGTTAAACGAGAAGTAAAATAAATTACCGAAATAAAAACAGCAACTGGCAAAAAAGTATTAACAATCCAAACTCCCCAAAAAGGATAAAACTGAGTAATTGCTTCCCAAGCAGTAGAACCAGTACTATCTATACGATCTAATTTTTGGGTAAAATCAATGATAACCGCAATAGAAGTCAAGATAAGAACCATAAAAAAGAAGGTTCCTAAAAAATTTCTAATGATGTATTTATCTAATATTTTCAACTTATAGTCGTGTTTTTAGTTGTGGAACAATTTGATTTTTCCACTCATTAAAATCTCCTGCTAAGATATGTTCTCTTGCAACACGAACCAAATCTAAATAAAAGGCTAAATTGTGTAAAGATGCAATTTGCTTTCCTAAAAATTCTTGTGCATTAAACAAATGACGAACATAAGCTTTGGTGTAATAATGATCTACAAAACTTGCTCCAGTCTCATCTAATGGCTCGAAACAATCTTTCCATTTTGCATTTTTCATATTCAGAACACCATTCCAAGTAAATAACATTCCGTTACGCGCATTACGAGTTGGCATCACACAATCGAACATATCAACACCAAGAGCTATTCCTTCTAAAATATTCCAAGGAGTTCCAACGCCCATCAAATATCTAGGTTTATCTTTAGGTAAAATATCCGTAACAATATCTGTCATTTCGTACATCACTGGTTCTGGTTCACCAACACTCAAACCTCCAATTGCATTCCCTTCTGCACCAAAATCTGCAATGTATTTTGCTGATTCTTTACGTAAATCAGAAAAATCATTCCCTTGAACAATCGGAAACAAAGTTTGTTTGTATCCATAATATTCGGGATTATTGTTTAACCAAGTTCTACATCTTTCTAACCAACGATGTGTTACATTCATCGCACGTTTTGCATCGTGATATTCTGCCGGGATCCCTGTCAGTTCATCAAAAGCCATAATAATATCCGCTCCAATATTTCTCTGAATTTCCATTGATTTTTCTGGAGTAAACATGTGATAGGAACCATCTATATGCGATTTAAAACGTACACCATCTTCGGATTTTTTTCTGCTGGATGCTAATGAAAAAACCTGAAAACCTCCACTATCTGTAAGAATTGGTTTATCCCAATTCATGAATTTATGTAATCCTCCTGCTTGATTTAAAATATCTGTTCCTGGACGCAAATACAAATGATATGTATTTCCTAATATGATTTGAGCTTTTATATCTTCTACCAAATCTTTTTGTTGCACAGATTTCACTGTACCAACTGTACCAACTGGCATAAAAATCGGAGTCTTTATTTGACCATGATCCGTTTCTATAACAGCCGCTCTTGCTTTTGAAAAAGCATCTGATTGTTCTACCGAAAATTTCATAGGCTGCAAAGATAATCTAAGTTTGTTAGTTTTTAAACATAAAAAAAGACAGCCTTTTATTGACTGTCTTATGTTATATTAATCCTAAAATTTATTTAGTGAAACGTAAAGCCATTTTACGGTCAACTGCTCTTTCTTCATCAGAAGCAGTTTCTGGCACAGTTGCAAATTCTTCACCATAACCTTCTGCACTTACTACTTGCGCTCCAACACCTAATTTTCCTAATTCAGCTTTCAAATAATCTGCACGTTTTTGAGAAATATCTTTATTTGTTGCGTCATCACCTTTTTTATCTGAATAAGCTCCAATTTTTATTTTAGCATCTGGAAACTTCTTAAGAATTGCCGCTAAATTTTGCAACTGAACTTCAGAACCTGGTTCTAACTGATCTGTTTTACCAAAAACAAAATTCACATTATCAAAATTGAACCATTTGTCTTTAAAAGTATCTTCTGTTCCATTTTTATAATCATCAGATTTTACAAAAGTTACCAATTGATCTTCTAATCCACCTTTATATCCTTTTAAAGAAACTCCGTCTAAATCAAAAACAGCTTCTTCTCTTACTACCAAATCATCACCAGCATCTGTTGCTATACTATCTACAACTACCGTTTCATCGACAGCTTTGTCTTTATCTTTTTTACCTAACCAATTATACAATAGATAACCAATTAATAACAATAATAAGAGTGGAATTAACCATTTCAGAAAGCCTCCACCAGAATTTTTATCTTCGCCAACTGGTCCTCCTCTAAAAGTATCATCTTTAAAATCTTCAAATTTCTCTTTGACTTCATCTACTTTATGAGAAACAGTTTCTTTAGTATTGTCTGCGAAATCTTGTACAGACTCTTTTGCATCAGCAAAATTACTAGAAGCAGATTCTTTTACTCCATCAAAAAGATTACCTAAACCACCTAATCCAAGCGCACCTAAACTAAGACCTGCAGGCAACAACCCTGCTAATTTTGTTTGTGCAGAACCTAATAAATCAGAAAAATCATGATCATTTAGATTATTATCCTCAGCATATTTACCAACTCCTCCTAACCCAGCAGCTCCTGCTAAATTTAATAAAGAACTAGCTGAAGAATCTTTAATACCTGCAAATTCAGATATTTTAGATAATATTCCCGATTGATGATCTCCTAATAAATTAGACAATAAACCACCCAACAATGGCGAATCAGAACCACTAAAAGACCCCAAAGAATCTAATGGTAAATTTTTCGCTAAATCTTTTACCTGTCCTAATAATCCAGAATCATCTTTTTTAGAAATCAAACTTCCGAGAATTAATGGAATAAATGCAGATATTGCCTTCGTTACTCCAGATTCGCTTTCTCCCAATTTGTTGGCAGCATCCGTTACAACGTTTGGCGTAATATAACCTTTCACAAGGTCGAAAATGTTTACAGACATAATTTAATAGTTTTAATGGTTATTATTTAATAATAAATATATTACATTTTTTTTAGTCTGCATATTTTTTTATTGATTCTAATTTAACGAATGTTAAAATAAAATAAATTTATCTAAAAATTAGGTTGATTATTGTTGGACATTTTATTTTTGAAAAAGCTAAAAAAAATATCAATGTTAAGAACATTTCTAACAATTCAACAAAATCCAGCAACAGAAAAAGCACCAGATGATTTAGAATCTGCTTTGAAACAAACTGGTGAAGAAATTTTTTCTATTCCAACATTTTTCTTCGAAAAAGTAAGCGAAATCGGTTGGAGTTTAGTAACCGCAATTCTAGTTTTAGTTATTGGTTTTTGGGTTACAAAACAAATTAAGAAAATCATAGAAAAACGAATGATTGCTAGAAATGTCGATTTATCTATTCGATCTTTTCTTTTACCAATCATCAATATTGTCTTAAAAATTTTAGTTATTATTCCTGTAATCGGAAGATTAGGTCTTGACGTTTCTGGATTTTTTGCTGCTTTAACCGGTGTTGGTGTTGCAGTTGGTTTGGCTTTACAAGGTTCACTTTCTAACTTCGCAGGTGGATTATTAATCATACTTTTTAAACCTTTCAAAGTAGGAAATTACATTGTTTCTCAGGGACACGAAGGTACAGTGGAATCGATTAGTTTATTAAATACTATAATTTCTACAGATAAAGGACAAGTAATTACGTTGCCAAATGCGAATTTATTCAATAATCCAATTATTAATTATTCTATAAAAGATTGGCGAAGATTAGACATCAAACTTGGTATAACTTACGACGAAGATTTTGACACAGTAAAAGATGTTTTGTTAGATATTCTTTCGAAAGATCCTAAAATTGATCAAGAAAAAAAGAAAACAGTTGAAATCCTAGAATTTACAGATGTTTACGTAAATCTTGCAATAAGAGCTTATGTAAAACGTGAGGATTATTGGGAAACTTATTGGCGACTTTATCGTGAAATAAAAATTGTTTTTGATAGTAAGAAAATTACAATTCCGCACACAACCAGCGAGGTTATTCTTGTAAATAAAGAAGATAAAAAGTAATGATCGATAGAATTTTGCTTCTTATTTTTTGTTTGATTTCCATTTACTCTTTCTCACAAACTGAGGAAGTAGAAAAAAAATTGAATTCTAATTTTTATAACGATCAATTTGTAGGATTTTATTTATATGATTTATCAGAAAACAAAGAATTAATCAATTACAATGGTGAAAAATACTTTTTACCAGCTTCTAATACAAAAATCGCAACTTTATATACCGTTATGAAGGTTCTTAAAGATTCTATTCCTGGAATGTTTTTTTACGAAACTCCAACCGAATTGCATTTTCAAGGAACTGGTGATCCAACATTTTTACATCCAAAATTCAATAACAATCGAATACTTAATTTTCTAAAAAACTCGAATAAAACCTTGGTTTTCCACGCAACAGATTTCGAAGATGAAGCTTTTGCCAATGGTTGGTCTTGGGACGATTATTCGACCGATTACACCGCAGAAAGAAGTTCTTTTCCGATTTATGGTAATTTGGTTGAAATCAAAAAAAATGGTAATCAAATTGTAACGAAACCTTTCTTATTTAAAGATAATGTGCAAATTCTTAAGAAAAACTTTGTACGAGAAAATCACTCGAATCAATTTTATTTAGCATCGAATAAATCCACAGAAAAAATTCCGTTTATTACAGACGTCAATACCGTTAAAAATATTTTAGAAGAAGTTGTAGGAAAATCAATTGTTATAGATACAAAATCTATTAATCCTTCGGCTAAAATTATGTACAGTACGAGTTGGCAAGAAGTTGCTAAAACAATGATGGAAGAAAGTGACAATTTTCTTGCAGAACAATTACTAATTAGCTGTTCTAGTTTATTTTCTAAAAAAATTGGAGGTTCTAAAATGATTGATATTGTATTGAATAATCAATTGAGTAATTTGAGTCAAAAACCTGTTTGGAATGATGGTTCTGGATTATCGAGATACAATTTATTTTCGCCAAAAAGTTTGGTTCAGATATTAGAAAAATTGTATAGAGAATTTCCTGATGAACAAGTTTTGGATTTTCTTGCTGTTGGTGGTAAAACAGGAACAATAAAAAATAGATACAAAAGTAAAGAACCTTTTGTTTTCGCAAAAACAGGAGCAGTTTCTAACAACGTAACTTTGAGCGGTTACATAAAAACTAAATCAGGTAAAATGTTATCTTTTAGTTTAATGAACAATCATACCACAAAAAATCTTACACAAGTAAGAAATAAGAACGAAGAATTAATCAATTATATTCGAGATAATTATTAACAAAAAAAGCTCCTAAAGGAGCTTTTTTTATAATGATAAGGTAGCGGTTTCGCTACTTTTTGTTGTTGTAAAACTTTTTCGAACACCATTCACATCAAAAGAAATCATGTTTTGTTGATCAGAAAAAACTTCGGTTAACATAGACATTTTTAGGCTAACAGATGAAATTTTCGAAATATTTTCGGCTTTCAAATAAATTCTAGTCATTTTATCATTTGTCTGAAATCCGAAATAAGAAATCTTAGTTGCAGAACCGTTTACATTTAAGGTAATTTTACTTCCGATATAAGATTTTAACTTTGCTTCAAAACCAGCTTTATTGGAAGTTTTCTCGCCAACAACTTGTTCCAAATCACTCGTCAAAAAACGAGAAGTTACATTCAAAACACTTGATTGATGATCGTATTCTACTTTTGTTGTAGATGAATGAAAGTCTTGCGCAAAAGAATTATTTGTTGCAAAAACTAACATCAAAAACGTAAATATTTTAAGGAAGGTTTTCATTTTAAAATTGTTTCATTTCCCTTTTAATTTTTCAAATCCAATGCCAAAACTAAACTTCTTTTTAGATTTAACATTCTTATTTTTATGCGAACCAAAGATTCCAAGGAATTCTAGATAAAATAATTACCAATGCAACCAAACCTAAAATAACGACATTAAAACCAACAACATTTGATCTTTTTAATTTTGCATTAGCAATTGTCATAAAAGCAATACCTGCAATCATCATCATTGGATGTTCTATTGTAAGTAATCTTATATCAGCATCTTTCATCACAGAAGCCATATCACTAAATAATAAATATCTTTTAGAAACGATAAATAAGACAATTCCTATTAACAATTGGGTGTGAAATGCAATTGTTGTGAATAAACTAATTTTTCTAATTGTATTGTCTGTTGATTTTTTAGAGATTGCATAAACTAGCGTAGAAACTACGAAAACCACAGCCATCAGTACCACTAAATATGCCCATCCGCTGTGAAAATTCTTAATAAAATCCATATATAAATTGTTTTTTACAAAAATATAAAACCTTTTCTGATTACAAAACCTAATCTTTTGTTTCTCTATTTTCGTTTCCTAGTTGACTAAAAAACAACTAATTTCGCACAAAAATAAAATAAATGGGAAAAGATAAAATCAGAAGATTCGAGGAGAATAAAACTTTTGATAATGTGGTTCAACCAAGTAGAGACGAAGCTGTTGAAAATTTTGATTTGAAAGGAAAATGGAGAGAAAATTTCTTTAAAAACGATAAACCAATTGTACTAGAATTAGGCTGTGGAAAAGGCGAATACACGGTCGCAATGGCGCGTAGAGATGCAGAAAGAAATTTTATTGGTTTGGATATAAAAGGTGCTAGATTTTGGAGAGGAGCAAAAACGGCTTTAGAAGAAAACTTAACAAATGTTGGATTTCTTAGAACTCAAATCGAGTTGATTGATCATTTATTTGCAGAGAATGAAGTAGATGAAATTTGGATTACTTTCCCAGATCCTCAAATAAAATTTAAAAGAACAAAACATCGTTTAACTCATCCTGATTTTCTAAAGAAATACGGACAAATTCTTAAACCTGAAGGAACAGTAAATCTAAAAACAGATTCTGAGTTTTTACATGGTTATACACATGGTGTGGTACAAATATTAGGACATAAAGTAATCCAATCGACTCATGATGTTTACCATCCAGATCATTCATCTATCCCAGCAATTGTTACAGAAGTTCAAACTTTTTACGAATCAAAATTTTTAGAAGAAAATAAAAAAATAACGTATATTAGATTCCAGTTAACACGTTGAAAATTAAACACAAATGAGATTTAAACATTTACTACTTTCTCAGGTCTTATTACTTTCTATTGCTTCTCATGCACAGCATAGTCATCAATTACCTAAAGATGCTAAAAAAGAATTCTTTTACGTAACTATGGATGCTAAAAATGCAGAAGATTTAAAAAAAGTTCATCAAGAAGATGTCAAGATTATCGCAATCAATAAAAATGAAGCGGCTGCCTATATAAGTAATCACGCAGCAATCGATTTACATCAATACATTTTGTTACATGGACCAGGTTACATCCAACATTTTAGTGAAGAAGAAGCGATAAAATCAATCCATAGAAATAGTCAAAAAAATAGTCATGTTCTTGATTTTTCTATTACAGAAAACGATTTGGTTAATCAATATATCGATCAAGTAAAGGCAGAAAATATTGAAGAAACAATTTTAGCTTTACAAGAATTTGGAACTCGATTTCATTTATCATCACAAGCAATTCCAGCAATTGAATTTATTCGTGATAAATGGCAAGAAATCATAAATAATTCTGGACGAACTGATTTAAAAGTTGAGTTGTATCAACATGTCAATACGCCACAACCTTCGGTAATTTTCACAATAGAAGGTAACGAAGAAGGTACAGAATATGTGATTATCGGAGGTCATGCAGACAGTATAACTTATATGAGTTACATAGATTCTGACTCTTATGCTCCTGGTGCTGATGATAATGCGAGCGGAATTGGAACGATTACAGAAGTTTTACGAGTTCTTGTAGAAAATGGCTACAAACCAAAAAAGACAATTCAGATCATGGCTTTTAGTGCCGAAGAAATCGGATTGGTTGGATCGAAAGAAATTGCAGCAAAATACAAAGCAGATAATAAAGACGTAAAAGCTTATGTACAATTTGATATGACAAATTATAAAGGTTCTGCTAAAGATGTTTATGTTTCTACAGATTCTTATAATTCTAATGATCTAAATGTTTATTTAGTAGAATTGATGGAAAATTACAATACAACTGGCAATCATCAATTTGATTATGGTTATACAATTTGTAATTACGGATGTTCTGATCATGCAAGTTGGGCACAAAACGGATTTGCAGCTGCGTTCCCTTTTGAAGCAAGTTTTTCAGAAAGTAATCATAACATACATTCTGTTAACGATATTTATTCTGTTTCTGGCTCGAGTACTCATGCAGCTAAATTTGCAAAATTAGCTTTAGAATTTTTAGTAGAAAGTACAAAACCTTCTGCAACAATGGGAGTTTCAACATCATCACTATCAAAATCTAAAATTGCAGTTACAAATAAATCATTGCATTTTATATTAGACAAAAACTTCAATAATAATTCGATAAAAATTGTAGATGCTACTGGTCGTTTGGTATATGAAGGAAAAAATAAATTAAATGAAGGAAATCTTGACCTACAAAAACTAAACGCTGGTTTTTATGTCATTGTTTTTAATTCTTCTGAAGGAAAAACGTTCAGTTCGAAATTCATTTTAAAATAACGAAACAAAAAAAAGGAAGCATTTGCTTCCTTTTTATAATTCAAATCCTTATTAATTCAAACTTTGTAAATAAGCTATCCAGCCTAAAGTCTGATATTCTTTTGCAGCAGTTTTAAAATCTGCAGCTTTATATAATCCGCGACCAACAATCATAAAATCTGTATGATAATTATTAAACACCACTTCTGGCGTATTGTATTGTTGTCCTTTGCTATCTCCTGTCGAATTTAGATTTACACCAGGCGTAAACAATAATAAATGATCACCAACTTTACGTTGCGCAACACAACCCAAAACATTCGATTCTTCTTCAGATACATTTACTGCTTTACTAAAGTAATAATCATCTGTTAAAGTTCCTTTAGATGACATTTCTACAATCGTAATCACACCTGTATTTTCAAAAACCTTTAAACTATCTGCGCCACCAATCGGATGAACAGTTACCAAATCTGCCCAATCAGCAATTTTATAAATAGACTTTTTGAACTGTAATTCTTGCGTATTCCCAATATCACCAAATTTACGATCCTCGAACAATAAAAATTCTTTTTCTTTTGCTAAAGCTTTAAGATCTTTAATCAAATCATCAGAAAAATCTTGAATAATATCAGAATGTAATTTTAAGGCTACAATATGATCACTTACATCACTTGCAAAACGTAAAACTTCTGCAGAAGTAATTAAATCAGCAGATGCAATTAAATTTGATTGTTTTTTAAGTGCTAATTCTACTAATTTTTTACCAATCGGATGTTGTACTTTTTTTTGTTCTAATGGCAATCTTTTTTCGACAACTTCTTCTGGTGGATTATTTAAAAAATCTTTAATCTTTTTTAGTTCGTTATCATTTAAACGATGAAATTTATGTAAGATATCAATCACTTCATTTATTGTAAAAAGTGTTTTTACCTGATATCCTCTTTCTTTCAATTTATCTACGCCACCTTGTTCGCGATCCAAAACCACAACCAAATCGTTTACAACCAAACCTTCTCTTTCTACTTGATCGATGGTTTCTAACAAACTTTTACCAGAAGTGATAACATCTTCTACCAAAAGACAAGATTGACCTTCTTGAAAAACACCTTCAACCATTTTCTTGGTCCCGTAACCTTTGTTTTCTTTTCTTTTGATTATTAATGGAATGTTAGAAGTCAAACTCATTGTTGTTGCCATTGGCAAAGCAGCATAAGGCACACCACAAATCAATTCGAAATCTTTATCTTCTACTAATTCTAATAAATTATTCGACAAAGTTTTAAGTAATTGTGGACTAGATGCTAATGGTCTAAGATCTACATAGAAAGGAGATTCTATACCACTTTTTAATGTAAAATTCCCGAATTTGATAATACCTAACTCGTAGGCTTTTAATAAAAAATCTTCGCGTGGATTCATTTGTGTAATGTTTGAGCAAATTTAAGGCTTATGATTAAAAAAAAACAATTATCAAGTGAGAGTTTTATTAATCAATTAAAAATTAATATTTATAAATATATAATGTATAATTATACATTATTTTTTCTAAGAATTAGTCAAAAAAATAGCCTCTTAAAAATTAGGAGGCTATTGTAATTATTTTGAATAGTATTTCTGTTTCAATTCGTTTACTTTGTCATCATCTAAGAATTCATCGTAAGTCATGTAACGATCAATAATACCATTTGGCGTTAATTCTATGATTCGATTACAAGTTGTTTCAATCAATTCGTGGTCATGAGAAGCCATCAAGATTGTTCCTTTAAAGTTTTGTAAAGAGTTATTCAATGCAGTAATCGACTCCAAATCTAAATGCCCTGTTGGTTCATCCATAATCAAAACATTTGCACGTAATAACATCATACGAGAAAACATACAACGCATTTTTTCTCCTCCAGATAAAACAGAAGATTTTTTCAAGGCTTCGTCACCAGAAAATAACATTTTACCTAAGAAACCACGCATATATTCTTCGTGTCTTTCTTCGTCAGATTCTGTATATTGACGTAACCAATCTACCAAGTTAATATCTTCTTTAAAGAATTCTGTATTATCTAAAGGTAAATAAGCTTGTGTTGTTGTAATTCCCCAATTGATATCACCAGAATCTGCTTGTGCATTTCCTGAGATAATCTCGAAGAATTGAGTAACAGCTTTAGAGTTTTTAGAGAAAACACCTATTTTATCACCTTTTTTAAGGTTTAAATGCACATCTTTAAATAATGTTTCTCCATCGATAGATGCAGATAAATTATTGATTTCTAATATCTGATCACCTGCCTCACGAGATTGCTCCCAAATAATTGCTGGGTAACGACGAGACGACGGTTTGATATCTTCTATATTTAATTTATCGATCATTTTCTTACGTGCGGTTGCTTGCTTAGCTTTTGCAACGTTAGAAGAAAAACGAGCAATAAATTCTTGTAATTCTTTCTTTTTCTCTTCTGCTTTTTTGTTTTGTTGTGCTCTTTGTTTAGCAGCTAATTGAGATGATTGATACCAAAAGGTATAATTCCCGGAATATAAATTAAGTTTAGAGAAATCCAAATCACCGATATGTGTACAAACTGCATCTAAAAAGTGACGGTCATGCGACACAACAATTACTGTATTCTCATAATTTGCTAAGAAATCTTCTAACCAAGAAATTGTATTTACGTCCAATTCATTGGTAGGCTCATCTAATATTAACACATCTGGATTTCCGAACAAAGCTTGTGCAATCAAAATACGAACTTTAGCTTTATTATCTAAATCACCCATTAATGCATAATGCAAATCAGAATCAATTCCTACGTTAGAAAGTAAAGTAGAAGCATCAGATTCTGCATTCCAACCGTTCATTTCTTCGTATTGAACACCTAATTCACCTGCTTTAATACCATCTTCTTCAGAAAAATCTGGTTTTGCATATAATGCATCCATACGTTCTTTGATATCATAAAGAACTTTATTTCCTCTAAGAACGGTATCTAAAACTGTAAATTCGTCATATTTAAAGTGATTTTGTTCTAAAACAGACATTCTTTTTCCTTTTTCTAAAGAAACATGTCCAGAAGTTGGATCTATTTCTCCTGCAAGAATTTTCAAGAATGTAGATTTACCTGCACCGTTAGCTCCAATTATTCCGTAACAGTTGCCATTTGTAAATTTTATATTAACTTCGTCGAAAAGTACTCTTTTGCCGAACTGTAGCGACAAATTAGAAACATTTAACATAATTTTTGGTATAATGTTTGTTTAAACTTCGGCAAAGTTACGAAAATTGAATTGAATTAGCATGCTAAAAGAGGTCAACATAAAAAATAAGAAGGCAAAATTTGAATATGAGTTAATTGACTCATATACTGCCGGAATTCAGTTGTTCGGAACCGAAATAAAATCTATCCGTATGGGTAAAGCTTCTATCGTTGATAGTTTTTGTCAAATCATCAATGGAGAGTTATATATCATCAATATGTTTATTGATGAATACGACTGGGGAACGCATTATAACCATAAAACAAAGCGCGATCGTAAATTATTGTTAGAAAAAAAAGAACTTAAAAAACTCGAAAGAAAAACAAAAGAAACGGGTCTTACAATCGTACCTACATTATTGTATATCAACAATAAAGGTTTGGCAAAAGTTCGAATTTTCTTGGCAAGAGGTAAGAAGTTATACGATAAACGAGACGCACTCAAAGGAAAAGATTTAAAAAGAGATTTGGAAAGAATCATAAAGAATTCTTAAATTTGCATATTATTTTTATATATTTGAATAATACAAAATACTAAATATTTGATAATGAAAAAGTTTAATCTATTATTATCTACAGTTATGTTATTCGTTGCGGGTAGCACATTTGTAGATGCTCAAAATTCTCAGAATCCTTGGGCGATTACAGTTGGGGCGCACGCGACAGACCATAGATCTGTACGTGGAGCTTTCGACCACTTCTTTGATACAGATAACTGGAGCATTGTTCCTCCTTTGTCAAAATTATCTGTTATTCGTAACATCAACCGTTCTTTTGACGTTGATTTAACAGCTTCTGTTGGAGAAATTGACAACAAAAGAATGAACATCAGTGATGAGTTATTCATCAACGCAGGTTTAGGTTTACGCTATAAATTTGCAAATGATTATATCTTAAAATCAGATTCTTGGTTTGATCCTTATTTAAGAATTGGTGCTAACTATCACCACTACGATTACACTTCTGCATTTACAAATGCACAAGGTTATGTAACTACTCAAGGTTCTTCTAACAATCCTTATTCTCATACTTTAGGTAAGGATGTAGATGCTGAGAAAAATCATTTTGCATTATCAGGAGGTGCAGGTATTAACTTTTGGTTTACTAAAAACTTTGGTTTAAACGTTGCTTCTGATTACAATTGGGTTCCTTCTGCAAAATCTGACTATTTCGATTTCTTCCAACATACAGTTGGTGTAACTTTCCGTTTCGGAAAACAAGATAGAGATGGTGACGGTATTGCTGATGACGAAGATGCATGTCCAGACGATTTCGGTTTAGCTGAATTCCAAGGTTGTCCTGATACAGATGGTGATGGTATTCCTGATAAAGATGATGCTTGTCCAGAAATTCCTGGTTTAGCTGAATTCAATGGATGTCCTGATACTGACGGTGATGGTATTCCAGATCCAGATGATCAATGTCCAGAAGTTGCAGGTCCTGCAGAAAACAACGGATGTCCTTGGCCAGATACTGATGGTGATGGAATCTTAGATAAAGATGATGCTTGTCCAGATGTTCCTGGTTTAGCTGAATTCCAAGGTTGTCCAGATACAGATGGTGACGGTATTCCTGATAAAGATGATGCTTGTCCAACAGAAAAAGGACCAAAAGAAAACAACGGATGTCCATGGACAGAAGTTCACGTTTCTAAACGTCTTTCTAACATCTTATTCGAGTACAACTCAGATAAAATCGTTCCTTCTTCTTACGAAGATGTACGTGTAGCTGCTCAAATCTTAAATTCTGATGATTTAAAAACTAAGAGCTTCTATATTGACGGACACGCTGACCAAAGAGGTTCTGCTGCATACAACAAAAAATTATCTTTAAAACGTGCTCAAGCTTTAGTTAACGTTTTAGCTGAAAGAGGTGGTGTTGATGCAAGTCGTTTAACTGCTCGTGGTTTAGGTGAGTCTCAGTTATTATGTACTGAAGAAACTGAAGAATGTTACCAAAGAAATAGACGTGTTGAGGTTTTACCTAAAACGGCTACAGTAACTGAAACAGTTGTTAAACCAACTTCTAAAAAGAAATAATCTTTTTTAAGTTTATATAACAAAGCCACCTCTAATGAGGTGGCTTTTTATTTTACAAAAGTCTCTTTACACATTTATCAAAAACTTTATATATTTGTCCAAGAACAAACTATGTTAAAGAACAACAAGAATACCATCTATTTTATTTACCTAATTTGCGCTTTATTGATCGCTTGGTTTTTTCTATATTTCTCTATAGGAAAGAATTTCGCTTATGAATTTGCAAATAATGATTTTCAATTAATCTTCCCAAAAATCATTGTTTTTCTTGCAGCTGTTTCTTTTTATATTCTAGTTATTCTACAAATAAATTTAGACAAAAAGTGGCATGTTACTAACATTATTAAATTTATTGGAGCGATAATTTTAGGAAGTTTACCTTTTATTATCTACGGATTTTTTACTTTACAAAATTGCCCGTTTTGGTTACAACAAAAAGAAACAAAGGAAATTCTTTATCAATCTAAAGTAAATAAAAACGATTTGATTTTTGTACAAAAAACGACTTGCTTAGATTCAGAATCATATCATTACGATACAATAAAATCTGTTAAATATTTTGATTTTTTAAAAAATGATTATCAAATCAAACAAAGTCAAATAGACCTAAAACATTGGAATAAAATTAATACTGGTCATTAAACTTTTTAGCTTTTCTATTGTCTTAGGATTATATATTTGTTTTATTATTTAACAACTTAAATCCTACATGAAAAAGTTTCTTTCATTTATCATCATTCTTATTTTTACAAACTTAGCTGCTCAAGACAAAATTAATTTGACTGGTACAGTACAAGATGCTAATTACTTTCCTTTACCAGATGCTGATGTCAATATTGCAGATTCTAAAGATTCTACGCTCATCGCACATACTGTTACAGATGAGAATGGTTATTTTTCATTAGAATTAAATCCACAAAATAAAGCGGTTTATCTTTTGATTCGAGATGATTTAGAAGGCGATTACAAACAATCTTTTTCTAATCTAAATGAATCTATTTCTTTTGATAAAATTATCATCAATCCAATGGTTTATGATCTCAACGAAGTTGTTATAAAAGCCGAAGCTTCGCCAATTGTCGTAAAACAGGACACGATAGAATACAATGCAGATTCTTACAAAGTAAAACCTAATGCAAATTTAGAAGCATTACTTAGAGAATTACCAGGTTTTGATATTGATGATGAAGGAACAATCACCGTTAACGGAAAAGAAATTACAGAAGTATTAATCGATGGTGAATCTTTTTTTGGTACTGATGGTGCTGTCGCAATTGAAAATTTACCAGCAGATATCATCAACAAGATTCAAGTTTCTGATTTCAAAACGCAGCAAGAAAAATTTTCTGGACAAAAAGCGCGATCAAATGATTCTACATTAAACATCACCTTAAAACCTGATAAAAAGAAAGGCTACATGGCAAAAGCCACGGTTGGTTATGGAACAGATGAACGATACGAAATTCAGGCATTGCTCAATTATTTCAAAGATTCTCGTAGGATAAATTTAGTGGCATCTTCTACAGATATTGCCTCTACTGGTCTTACCAACGGATTTGGTTCTCGTGGTCGTGGAGGAATGGGAAGAAGAAGTTCTAACGGAATCACAGATCAAACATCAGTTGGACTAAATTACAATGATAAAATAAATGATGATCTAAAATTTGGTCTAGATTATCGCTTTACTAATACGAATACAGATAATGAAAATTATCAACGTGTAGAAAATCTTTTACCAGATCGTTTATACACAACAGAATCTAATTCTAAAACCAGTAACGAAACGCAAACTCATAATGCAAATGCAAATATAGAATGGACAAAAAACAATTCTAAAGTTCTTTTTAGACCAATATTCTCTCAAACAGAAAATAGTAATTTCACAGATTTATCAGAAGCAACCACCAATAATTCTGGTGAATTAAGAAATACCAGAATTGGAACAGAAGAACTTAAAAACACTTCAAAAAATTACAGCAATCAATTAACATTTTTCCAGAAATTTAAGAACAAGACCTATCTTAATCTTGATTTCAATTTTAGTTATTCTGATAGCAAATCAAACACCTTTACCAATCAAACTACAGATTATTTAGACAGTTTAGATATTCGTCATAATCAAGAAAAAAACAATACAAAATCAAATGCTTATAATTTTGATTTGAATTATAACTTTCCGATCACAGATTCTATTCAATTTGCAATTGGTACTTATTACAGTTACAATAAAGATAACAGCGATGTTGCGACTTTTGATTTTGACGACACAACCAATCTTTATTCTAATTTTAATGATGAATTGTCTCGTTTATACGAAACCAATTTATCGCAATGGAATCCTTATGCACAATTTTCTTTAAACAAATCTGCTTTTTCTGCCATCTTGAAATTAGGTACTAACATTTACAATCAGAAAAGTTTTGGATCTTATCTTGATGAGAATTATAGAGTCAATAAAGAAGAAATATTACCTTCTTTAGAATCTAATTTTTCTTATAAAAAAAGAAATTCTAACTGGAATTTGATTTATCGTTTTCAGACAGGTTTACCAACTTCTACTCAATTATTAGCCATCACAAATATGAGCAATACCTTGAGTTCTTTTGTGGGAAATCCAGATTTAGATCCAACAAAATCACATAACATCAATTTACAATATTCTAATTTCGATCGAAAATCAAGACAAGGTATCAACGCCATGTTAGGTTATACTTACAACGAATCGAGCATTATAAATGTAACAACAATTGATGAAAATTACGTGCGATACACAACCTACGAAAACATCAATGGAAATTATCGAATTAACGCAAACCTATTTTGGAATAAACAATATACGTTAGGAACACATAAAATTAGAACATTTTTAGGTCTTAATGGTAGTTATACCAGACAACAACGTTACATAGATAATACATTGGCGCAAGCTTTTACAACTAGCTTTTCACCTGTTATTCGATTAAATTGGGATTACAATGATTATCTAACGATTTCACCTACATATAATTTACGATATACTTTAAATGAATACAAAAATACAGATTTGAGTCAAGGAAGTAATGTTACACATAATCTTGGCTTACAAACAATTGTATCTTGGCCGAAAAACCTTAGTTGGACAAATGATTTTACTTACAGTCAGAACTCACAAATGGCAGCTGGTTTTAAAAGAAATTTCTTTTTATGGAACACACAAATCATGTATAATTTCTTTGATAACAAATTACAAGCTGGTGTAAAAATCTACGATATATTAAACCAAAATAATAGTTATACTAGAACTGTATCTGAAGAAGCAATTACAGACGAACAAAACACCATTCTAAGAAGATTTTTGATGTTTTCTCTAACTTTTAATCTTAATCAGTTTGGTGGAAAATCTGCTCGAAACGGAGAACCACCAATGGACGGACCTGGAAATATGCCACCTCCACCAACAATCGGAGGTCCACGATAAAAATATAAAAGCTACTTATTCAGTAGCTTTTTCTTTTATTATTTCTAAAACCTTGTTCACTGTTTGGTCAAGATCAAGATTAGAATTATCTATTATAATTGCATCATCTGCGGGTTTTAATGGCGCAATTTCTCTTGTACTATCGATTCTATCACGTTCATTAACATTAGTCAAAACATCCTCAAAAGAAATTGTTTTACCTTCATTTTGATATTCTAAAAAGCGTCTTTTCGCTCTAATTTCTGCTGAAGCGGTTATGAAAAATTTAAGATTAGCATCAGGAAAAACAACTGTTCCAATATCGCGTCCATCCATCACAATTCCACCTTCTTTAGACATTTCTCTTTGTAAAAAGACACAATAATCTCTTACTTCTTTTATGGTAGAAATTGCACTTACATTAGAAGAAACCTCCATCGAACGAATTTGATCTTCAACGTTTTCTCCATTCAAAAAAGTTTCATTTTTCTGAGTTTCAGGATTTCTTCTAAAATCAATTTGGATATCATTCAAATGCGCAATCAATTCTTTTGTATTGATTTTTTCTTCATTAATCCATTCATTATTCAACGCAAAAAGTGTAACCACCCGATACATTGCACCACTATCAATGTGCGTATAATGTAGTTTTTTTGCGATTATTTTAGATAATGAACTTTTCCCTGTAGACGAATGTCCATCTATTGCAATAATGAAATTGTCTTTCATAATCTCTGTCTAGAAATCAAAAATACAAAAAGAAATAAGAAAAATACTACAACCAAGGATTACTTCTCCAATAATCACGACCTTGTATCAAACGATCTAGATTTACAATCAATCCGAAATGGCTAGAACCTCCAGATTTATGATAATTGGCATGAGCAAACTCGAATCTAAATGCATTTACTCGAATTCCAAAACCATAAGTAAGTCCAGAAAAAGAGCGAATATCGTTCACAGCCAATTCATTTCCACGTTTGAAATTATACCCAACACGTAAATTAAACCCTTGTTGAGGAAACAATTCTGCGCCAACAGATAAATGATCAATCACTTTTCTACCAGTAGAAACTTCTTGTCCATTTTCGTTTGTAGGTTTAGAAATATCAAATTTCTGAAGATCATGCAACGTTAAATTCAGTTCTAAAGGAACATATTCTAAACGATGCGTTATCCCAAGATTAATTTGTACAGGCATTTTTTCTTTTTTACCATTGTACGTTTTTATTTGAGAACCTAAATTTCTTGCAACTAAAGAGATATTAAGATCATCATCAAAATTATGATAAGAAATCCCTAAATCTGCCGCAACAGCAGATGACGTATAAGATTCTATTCTAGAATTAATGTATTTCGCATTGACACCAACAGAAATATAATCTGAAATTTCTCGACCATAACCAAGAATAATTGCAGCATCATTTGCTTTGAAATCACCAGTTAAATTCCCAATTTCATCAGCGCCAATAAGCTTTCCGTAATCTACGTATTGTCCGTGAAGTGATAAATAATCTACATCTGATAATTGATAAACAGTAGAAAATGTCGCAAATTTTACATCGGCAATGTAAGAAATGTAATTAATCCCAACTTGACCATGCATTTCGGTATTCATCAGTGCAGGATTCCATAAAGACATATTAGGATCTGCGTCCCAAGAAGATTGTGCATTTCCTCCCAGAGCAGCTTGTCTAGGAGAAGTTGTCATATTTAAAAATTCATAAACACGCGTACCATCTTGTGCTTTTGCAAAAGTTTGTAAGCCTAAAAAAGCTATCAATAAATGATAAAGTTTACGCATTGTTAATTTATAAATCTTGATAAATAACGTTTTAATTGATATTTTGTTATAATGAACTAAAAATAAATTAATATTCAATTTTCAGAACGAAACAAATATTCTCTTGGTTAGATAATCGAAAAAAGATAACTTTTTCTTCTTGATATTTTTCTATAACGACCGCCTGATCTGCACCAATTTCTCTTAAAAAATTCATTTCTATAACTTTAAACGGATTTTCTAAAATAAAATCTCTTGGTAAAGTATCCAAACACCATTCGATGTATTTGATATTATTGACATGATTAACAACATCTAAATCAGACAATTGAACCTGATAATCACTTACTTTCTTAAATTCAAAATCAAATTCTAATTTTGTATTTTCTACTGAAGTCGCATGTAAATCTGGAAATCTTTGCATTTGCGAACTATCTAAAGCTAAAACTTCTGGACGACGTTTCACAGTATTAAAAACAGCCCACAAACTAGAAACACCGATTATTTTTTGACCATTTCTTTTCACTGAAAGATTACGAATAGATTTTGGACCACGTAATAATTCTACCCAAGTATCAATTTCGATTTCATCATTCAATTTTGGTAAATCATCAATTTCTATTCTAATTCGGTTCATTACCCAAGCCTGATTATATTGTTGTAAATCATCAAAACCTAACTTTGCATAATCGGCATGATTAGCTGCTGCATTTTGCAAAATATTAGATAATTCTGGATATTTAATTGATCGATTAGGATAAACTTGACTATAATTGAGTTTATAATGTTCGGTGAAATAAGAATTTTTATCGGTCAAATCCATTTAAAGTTTAGATTTATAATCAGCCATTAAAATTGCTGCAACACCAGCTTCAACACCTTTATTTCCATGTTTTCCTCCAGATCGATCAATCGATTGTTGTTCGTTTTCATCTGTTAATACACAAAAAATAATTGGCATTGGATGTTTAATATTCAAATCTTTAACACCTTGCGTCACGCCTTGACAAACATAATCAAAATGCGCAGTTGCACCTCTAATTACACAACCAATCACAATTACACCATCTAAATCGTTGTATTTCTCTGCAATTTTATCGGCACCATAAATCAGTTCGAAACTTCCCGGAACTTCTTTTGTGATGATATCTTCTTGATGAACACCTAAATCTACCAAAGTTTCTATTGCTCCATCTCTCAGATTGAAAGTAATTTTGTCGTTCCATTGAGAAGTAATTACTGCAAACTTTTTTCCTTTTCCTGATGGTAATTGATTTTTATCGTATTGAGATAAATTTTTATTTTCTGTTGCCATTTTATTGTATTGATGAGTAAAATTAACGCAATTCTAAAAAACAAAAAAGTCGGAATAATAAATAATTTATCAACTCCGACTTTGTTATTCTATTAAAAATATTTTTTATTCTTGACCAGCTGCATATTTTAATCTTTCGATAAATTTTTCTGCTTCTGAATTGTTTGCTCCTGGATATTTATCTGCAATTGCTTGGAAATATTTCAAAGCATCTTCGTTTTTACCTAAACTAAAAGCGATATTACCTGCTTTTGTATAATAAGTTTGTTCGATTGTAACGACTTTAGAAGCTTCTGCTGCTTTAACGTAATAAGGCAAACCTTCTTCTAACTTTCCAGATTGAACCAAACAATTTCCAATCATACCATATTTTTGAGCCAATAAAACTGGATCGTTTGTAGAAAAATCTTCGAACATTTTAATTGCCGTAGTGTAATCTCCTAATTTGTAATAAGAAGCACCAGCTTTAAACTTTGCTAAATTACCAGCATCTGTATTACCATATTCGTCTACAATTTGTTGCAATCCCATGTAGCTACCAGAACTACCATTCAAAGCTTGAGCAATAGAATCTTGATCAAAAAGTCTTTCTGCCGTAACCATTTCTTGTAACGCTTGATCTGATTTAGGTTCTACAACCAATTTAAGGTAAGCGAAATATCCTAAAGCAGCTACAACAACTACACCGATTACGATTCCAAGGATTTTTGAATTTTTCTCTAAAAAATTCTCAACATTAAAAGCTGTACGATCTAATTTTTCTACAATTTCTTCTGTTGCGTATTCTTCGTTTTTTATCTTTTTTGCCATGCTAATGAATTAAAGCGACTGCAAAAATAAACTTCTATTTGTTTATTTGCAATAATATTTTTAAGATTTACAAAGGTTTAGAACAAATATGCTACAGATAAGTTCAACAATTTTGGAGAATATTCTGTTCTATAACTCGAATTATTGCTAACAAATTCAGATCCTACTTTTCCAAATCCGAACTCGTAACGTAAATCAAATAAAAATTTAGAGATCTCTACTCCTGCTCCAATATGCATTCCTACGTTAAAATCGTCTTGTTTTGCATTAGAAATTTGATTAAACGAAATATCATCTTCAAAATAATAAGAAAATGTTGGTCCAATCTGTGCGTGTGCAATTCCTGCTAAGAATTTTTTACCAATTGCTACAGGAATATCGATACGTTTTTTTGTAATATCAACACTTTGGTTTCCTTCAGTATATTCGTTTTTAAATTGCGTGTATAACAATTCTGGCTGAATATAAATTCCGGCAAAACTAGCTCTTAACAAAGCTCCCGCCTGAAAACCAGTTTTTCCTTCTCCTTTTGTTCTGAAAATATTTTCTGTATCTTTTATGACACCTTTATCAGAATTAAAAACAGCACCAGCTTTTAAACCAAATTCTAAATTTTGTGCTTGAGCAAAATTTGCGGATAAAACAACAATTGTTGCTAAAAATAATTTTTTCATAATTAGATATTTTTTTCTTTTAGTAAGGCATTTCTTAGTTTAGTAAATAGATTAGAAGAATAAACAAAATCAATAACAGACTCATTATCAGCAGTTAATATTTCATCTTTTGTTCCTTCCCATTCTAAAAATCCTTTTTTTAGGAAAACGATTTTATCACCAATTTCCATTACCGAGTTCATATCGTGTGTATTAATAACGGTAGTTGTGTCATATTCTTTTGTGATATCGTAAATTAATTGATCGATCACCAAAGCTGTTTTAGGATCTAAACCAGAATTTGGTTCATCTGCAAACAAATATTTCGGATTATTGATCATTGCACGAGCAATCGCAACCCTTTTTTGCATTCCACCAGAAATCTCTGAAGGAAATTTCACCAAAGCTTCTTTCGCAATTTCTACACGATCTAACATTTTTTTTGCTCTATCGTTCGCTTCACGAGCAGATAAACCAGAAAACATTTCTAAAGGGAATCGAACGTTTTCTAAAATATTCATCGAATCGAATAAAGCACTTCCTTGAAAAACCACTCCAATCTCTGATCTTAAACGTTGACGTTCTTTGTAATCAAATTCGACTATATTTTCACCTTCAAATAAAATTTCTCCAGAAGTTGGTTGATGCAAACCAATCAAACATTTCAAAAAAACTGTTTTTCCAGATCCACTTTGTCCAATGATTAGATTCGTTTTACCTTTCTCAAAATCAACAGAAAAGCCTTTCAAAACTTCTGTATCATCAAATGATTTTTTGATATTCTTAACTTCGATCATTAGCTTAAAATTGTTTGAGTTAATATTAGGTTAATGATGATGATACAAACAGAAGTCCAAACAACCGCAGTTGTACTAGAACGACCTACTTCTAACGATCCACCTTTTACATTATAACCATAAAACGCAGGAACTGTTGCTATCACAAAGGCAAAAACCATTGTTTTGAAAAATGTATAGATGTACAATTTCGTTGCCATTCCCATTTGTAAACCTTGAACAAAATCTGCCGGAGCCCACATTTTGGTAGAAAGACCTATTAAATGTCCTCCCAATAATCCAAAACCAATACTGATTGCAATAAGAATTGGATTGAAAAATACACAAGCTATAATTTTTGGTAAAATAAGGTAATTTGGCGAATTGATTCCCATCACATCCAAAGCATCAATCTGCTCTGTTACACGCATTGTCCCAATACTCGATGCGATATATGAACCAACTTTTCCTGCTAAAATGAGCGAAACAATTGTTGGTGAAAACTCGAGAATTAAAACAACTTTGGTTGCGTAACCAATATAAGCATCAGGAACAGGAATTTCTGATCCTCTAAAATTCTGAGCCATTTGTATTGCAACAACTGCTCCCATAAATGTAGAAATAAACGTAACGATTCCTAATGAACTCATTCCTAAATCCATGATTTCTCGCACAATTAATTTCCAAAAATATTTAAACTTTATAGGTTTTTGAAATACTTTTGCCATTAGCAAAACATATTTCCCTAAATTTCCTAACAATTTCATCGCAACAAAAATACTATTTTTATTCATAATTTATTTTAAATAAAACATAAAGTGCGCTACAATCAACTTTCAGAATACATACCAGAGAATAGTTTAGATTATATTGAGAAATGGTTTTCACCTTTTAATATTCAGTTAAAAATTAGTAAAGACCGAAAAACAAAATTGGGCGATTATAGAAAAGTCAATCAATTACATCAGATTTCTGTGAATGAAAATCTAAAACCTGAAGCTTTCTTTTTCGTTTTGACGCATGAATTTGCTCATCTATTAACCTATCATTTATATGGAAACAAAAAAATACTAGCGCATGGCAAAGAATGGAAAAAAGTTTTTGGTGATTTGTTAATAGAATCCTCTATAATTTATTCAGAATCAATCAGAAAAGATATTTTAAATCATGCTAAAAAACCCAAAGCAAGTGTAACAGCCGATCCTAGAATTGCTAAAAATTTGTTACATGAAGAAGTTTTGAATCAAGTTTATTTAGAAGATTTGAAAGAAGGAACGTTATTTACTATTGGAAATAAGTTATTTGAAAAAGGTAAAAAGAGAAAAATAAGATATCTTTGCAGAGAAAAATATACAGGAAAAGATTATTTAGTCAACGGACTAGCTCTTGTTAATATAATAAGAAATGATGAACAGTAATCGATATGCCGTAATTATGGCAGGCGGAATCGGAACAAGATTTTGGCCATTAAGCACAACCAAGAAACCAAAACAATTTCATGACATTTTAGGAACAGGTAAAAGTTTTATTCAGATCACTTTTGAGCGATTGAAAAAAGTTGTACCCAAAGAAAATATATTTGTAGTTACAAGCCAAGAATATGTTGACATTACGATGGAGCAATTAACAGAGATGCATCCATTCAACATCATTCGAGAACCGCAAGCAATAAATACTGCAGCATGTAATTTACTTTCTTCATTAATTATCAATAAAATAGATCCAGATGCGAAAATTATTGTTGCACCTTCTGATCATTTAATTTTAAATGAAGATGAATTTGCGCAAGAAGTTAATCTAGCTTTTGAGAAAGTTGATGAACATAAATTAGTTACGCTTGGTATAAAACCAACTCGCCCAGAAACGGGTTATGGATATATCCAATACGATAATAATTCTAAAGAAAATATCTCAAAAGTTATTTCTTTTACAGAGAAACCAAGCCTAGAAATTGCTGAAACTTTAGTAGATAGCGGCGAATTTTTATGGAATTCTGGTATTTTTATTTGGTCTGTTGCAGCTATTTTAAATGCCTTTGAAGATCACTTGCCAAGTATGTTCAAAACTTTGAATACCTATTTTGAAAGAGGAACAAATAACGAAATCATCTTAAAATCGATTTATTCTACTCTTGCTAAGGTTTCTATTGATGTTGGAATTCTAGAAAAGTCCAAAGAAGTTTATGTCATTCCAGCTTCTTTCGGTTGGACAGATTTAGGAACGTGGAATTCGCTTTATGAATACAGCAATAAAAACGAAGAAGGCAACATCATCAAAGGAAAACATACCCAAACCTATCACACAAGTAATTCGATCATTTATAACACAACAAAAAAAGCAATGATTATTGACGGATTGGTTGATTACATTGTGGTTGATACTAAAGATAGTTTATTGATTTGTCCTAAAGCAAACGATCAAGACATTAAAACCTATGTAAATGATCTGAAGCTAAACAAAGGCGAAAGATTTTGTTAATTAAGTAACTAAATATAAAAAAAGCAACCAAATTTGGTTGCTTTTCTGTTTTTATTTCATCTTATCGATTGCTTCTTGTAAATCTTTTACTTGCTTTTCTAAAGATGTATTCTTGTTTTGTTTCAATACTTCTGATTTTCTTGTCAATCCGTTTTGTGCCATTTTTTTAATTAATTGAGCAGCTTGCGGATTTTGTTCTTTCAGGTAATTATAATAAGACGCATACATTCTGGTAATAGATTTTGTAGCAGAAGGCGTATCATTATCCATAATCCAATTAAAACCTTTTTCCATTAATTGACCATTTGCTGGATCTTGAAACTTCGTAAATTCATAAAAAGCAACAGATTCTGCAGCCAAATCAGTTTTAGATAAATTATTTTTAGCAATCCAATCTGGTAATAAAGTAGCAATTAAACTTGGACTATTTTTAATTACCTCATCATCTACCGATTCTACATATTGAGCTGTTTTCGATGGATCTTTTTTCAATATTCCATTAATTGCAGCTGCTTGGACAGAAAACGATTTGCTTTTGGTTAAAGGTTCATAAATTGCCAAATCAACTTGATTGCTGTAATTTAAAAATCCTAGAGCCGACGCTTGTACTAATGTTTTAGGATCTTTTTGCGCCAATTCTTTGATTTTCGAACTTGCTTTTTGAACAACTTTTGGCGAATTTGGATCTAATTTATTAATTGCTAATAAACGTAAACCAACATAAGAATCATCCAAGGCGCTTACTAAAGCATCTAAAGCTTTATCATTGGTTGCCTGCGCATCTGCAAAAGCTTCTATTGCTCTTCTTCTTACGCCATAATTATCTTTTCCGTTTTTGTATTGAGCAATAAATTCTTCTATAGTTTTATTATCTTTCAGATCACATAAAAGAACTTCATCTGCATTTGCAATGACAACATCAGGTTTTTGAGCAGCATCAAAACTAAAAGAATTAACCGCTTTTTTACCAACCCAAACATTTTGACGTTTCGCTTTGCCATTCTCAATCACATCAATTGCAAAAGGAAACTCGAATAGTTTAGTTCCTTCTTGTTTGATGGTCACATTCACTTTTTTATTCGTTGAATTGTAATCATAAACAACATTTAGTTTTGGATGATCATTACTAAAATACCATTGATTAAAAAACCAATTCAGATCACGACCAGAAACTTCTTCTAATGCTAAACGTAATTGTACAGCTTCTGCTTTTCCAAATTTATTTTGATTGAGGTAATAATTTAATCCTTTGAAAAATGCATCGTCACCCAAATAATTTCTCAACATATGTAAGATTGCTCCTCCTTTGTTATAAGAAACTCCATCAAACATATCTTCGCGAGAATTGTAATGCATTCTCACTAAATTTTTAGATAAGTTATCGCCCATTTTGTAACCTTCTACATCGTCCCAACGATGTTCGTCTGCTTTTTCTTTTCCATATTTATGCTCAAACCATAAATACTCAGAATAATTAGCAAAAGATTCGTTCACCGTTAAATTAGACCAACTTTCTGCTGTAACTAAATCACCAAACCAATGATGAAATAATTCGTGAGCAATAATTGATTCTGCTGTATTTTCATCGATTAATTGACCTGGTTTTTGCTGTACATTTTCATAAAAAAGAACAGCTCCTGTGTTTTCCATGGCACCAGAAACATAATCCCTTGCGGTTATTTGATGATATTTATCCCAAGGAAATGGAAAATTTAATTTATCTGAAAAGAATTGAATCATTTCTGGTGTATGACCAAAAATTTCTTTTGCATAATCTTTATATTCAGGTTCAACGTAATAATCAACATCAATATTTTTCCATTTATCTTTGATAATCGCATAATCACCTATTCCAACAAAAAACAAATATGGCGCATGTTTAAAATCAAATTTCCAATAATCGGTTTTTGTTCCGTCAGAATTTTTCTTAGAAGATTTCATCAAACCATTAGACAAGGAAACGTATTTATCTGGGTAAGTTAAATAAATTTCTTGCGATGTTTTTTGATTTGGTTTATCGATTGTAGGAAACCAACAAGACGAAGCTTCGGTTTCTCCTTGTGTCCAAATCTGAGTTGGTTTTGTAGAATCAGATCCATCTGGATTAATAAAATACAATCCTTTTGCATCTGAAATAGCAGCGCTTCCTTTTTGTTTTACTTCATTTGGTCTCGCTGTATATTTGATGTAAACCGTGTATTCTTGTCCACCATTATAAGCTTTATCTAAATCGATGTATAATTGATTTTCGTCGTTTTTGAAATTTAATTTCTTTTTAGAATTTCCAGAAACTATTGCAACTTCGTGTATCAACATTGCTTTTGCATCTAAAGTCAGTTTATTAGTTGCGTAAAAATGCGGTTTCAAAGTAACCCAAGCTTCTCCTAAAACTTCTTGTTTTTTATAATCGAATTTCAAATCTAGTTTTGTGTGCACCAAACTATTTATTCTTTCGGCTTCTGCTCTATAAATATCTAACGGATTTGCCTGATCTTCTGAATAACTTGGTGGTAAAGTTTGCACTTGTGCCAAACTAAAACTCGCAAATAAAAATGCGGTAGAAATATATAAAAACTTCTTTTTCATTGTTTTTTGTATTTTTTTTGTATGTCGTTAATCTAGTGCTTTTGTTACAATTTATGGTTCGAATATTATTGATTTCACTGCATCTACTTTATCTATTAAATACATTTTTATTACTCGATTAGCATTTGGGATTTTTTGAAATACAGTTTCGTCTGTTTCTTTAAAATTAACACTTAAAACCTTCTTTTTTATACTAATTTTATCCAAAATCAAATCGCCTTTAGCTTTGTCATCTAATTTTTTATTAATTAATAAAACAGATTTATTTTCAAAATCAATCGTCGGAGCTGGTATTCCTGGCATTCGTGTTATGTTTATTTTTACAAAAACATTTTCTAACTCTTCTTGTGAATTAATAATCAAATAATCATCAAACTCATTCAAAGAATTTTCTTTTAAACTCAATAAAACTTCTGGTTTATCTGAAGTAGAGTTCACTGATATTTTTTGTTGATGACAAGCGAATATCGAAAAGAACACGATAAATAGTACATTGATTTGTATTAATTTTTTCATAAATAAATCTTCTTTTAACAATAAAAGCCCCAAAATGGGGCTTTTATAAAATTACAATTATTTTTTATTTAATAATTACTTTTTGTGATTTAGTAGATGATCCGTCATTAACTTTCAAGATATAAACACCTTTTGTTAGGCTTGTTAAATCTAGTTTTTGATCTATTTCTTTTGACGCATTATTAAATTGCTTATTATATACAATTTGTCCTGCAACATTCACCACTTCTATTGTATAAGATGTTGTTGAGTGATCGAATCTCACGTTGATATTTCCGTTTGATGGATTAGGATAAACTTTAAATGAGTTAGATTTTACCAAATCGTTTACACTTAACGTTTCTGCTTTTCTTTTACAAATTTCTATTCCTACTTTATTAACAGTTCCTGTTGTACCTGCAGTAATATCAGCAACTCTAAAATTATAATTTCCATTAATTGGTGCTCCTACATATTTAGACAAATCGTTAGAAACTGGTTGAATTTTAGCACCTTCTTCACAGCCTTCTGTAAACATTGATTGACCAAATTGATTAAATTGATGAACAAAATTCGGTGTGCTTCCACAATGTGTATAAGACATGTATTGGTAAATATCATCGACTCCTGCTTTACCAAATAAAACGGCCAATTGAGCTGGAGAAGCATGTGTTATATCTACATTTATTCCCAAATTCTCTATATCACCTTCCTGACCACTAACAGTTAACACTTTATTAAACAAACCTGCACCAGCATTTGTTCTATCAGGAATTGCACCACCTTCTGTTTCGAATGTTTCACAATCTAAAGTCACCTCATAATCTACTGCAACAATTGGTGAAGCTGCATAGAAAATATTGTCTATTGCTTCTACAATAATATTTGCTTTTGGTGAAGCTAATTCTGCTGGAATTGTAATCGTTGCACTTCCTATATTTGGAGTACTTTCTACCAATGTTTCAAATGTTTCACCATCATCTGTTGTAATTAATATTTTCACATCACTAACATTAATTGGCGCAACATCTGTATCTGCAACATCCCAAGTTAGCTCAATTGGTGTGTTAGATTTTAAACTTTGATTAAGTTCTAAATTATTAATTTTGAATGGACCAGCCTCTGCAACTGTTAACTTTATTTTATCATCAGCAAACTGTCCACCATCAACATGATTATCTCTAACCAAAAAAGCAAAATTCAATTCTCTTGCAACATCAGAAGGCATATTAAATGTTCCATATAAATTGTCATTTAAAACATTTTTCAACGGAGGAAAATATGCAAATGGCTTATCTGTAGCTTGATTAACTCGATATAAAGCACCTTCTAAATTTGTAGGTTTCGGATCATAAAATGCAGTACCTGTATTTACAGTTGCTAGATAATCTGATTGTTCCCAAGAATAAGTCAAGTTATCATTATCAGCATCAGTACCAACTCCATTTAATTTAAACGCGGTACCTTTCGGGATCACAAAATCATTTCCTGCATCAGCAGTTGGCGCTTGATTTGTACTTGCTGTTGTTGTACCGCAAGATTGCGCATTTAGATATGTATTGATTTGACCTAAATTATAGTGATGAAATTGCTCTATAAAAACAGGTGAAGCATCATGAGAACCTGTAACACCAGGATATCCCATCACTGTAACTCCACTACCTATTTCTCTATTTGCTTGCGTTGACTCATTTCTTGCATGTGTGTGATTTGCACCAAACTGATGTCCCATTTCATGCGCTATAACCATATAATATTGCGCCCCTTCTGGACCAACACCTACACGACCTGCGTAAGCAGATCCTTTTGTTGTATCATTACAAACAGAACCTATTGCTCCAGCATTACCTCCTGACACTAAATTCGTTAAAATAATCCCAATATCATAATTCTCTGATCCAATTTTATCATCTAATTCGATTTGTGTTTGTGTATTTAAGTTATTAAAAATTCCAAATAAATCCCAAAATGGATTAGTTTCAGAATCCAAAAATGCTACATCTTCCAATCCATCAACTAATTCAAAACTTATAGATAAATCATTTTCATAAACAGTCGATAAATACGTTACAGCTTCGACAATTGCTGCCATTGCAATTTCTGCAGAAGGTTCTTCTCCTACTAAATCTGCATGATATTTATTAAAATCATAATCAGTCGCAACTGCTAATCTATATTTTCTATAAACATTCGGATTACTTTTACTTTGAATTTCACCATTGTTTATTGTCACATCATTACTAACATCACATTTAAAATTTTTAAGTGATGGAATTTGATTAGAATCAATAACTTTATAAGTTTTCGTTTCAGAATCTCTTTCAATTACATATCGCTCATTTGGGCTATAAACAAAAGCATTAAGACCTTTTGCATCAGAATACGATAAAGAGATTTTTAGATTTGGATTAGTAGTAGAATATCCATAATATGATTTAATATTCGAATATTTTTCTTTCAGTTTCGGTGCTAATAAATCCCTTTCAATTAAGATAAATTGTTCAGATTTATTATTTAAAGTTGGTAAGTTGACCGATAATTGTTTTGTTTTTCCTACAGACTTTAAACTTGTAATTACTTCGTTTAATTGATAGGTTTTAGACTGAGCGTTTTTTTGATCGAAAGTTACATCAATTGTTACGTTTTCATCATTTTGTGCATAGACAAATCCGCCTACAATTAATGTAGACAATAGTAGAAGTGTTTTTTTCATGTGTTGTTTTTTTTGTTTTAAACAGCCCTAAAATAGAGCTTTTTATTTAAAACACTTCTATAGAAGATGTTAAATCTTACACTTAGCCGATTAGAATCAGGAAATAAATTACACAGCAACAACACCTTTTATGTGCGGATGAGCTTCGTAACCAACCAATTCAAAATCCTCAAAAGTAAAATCGAAAATATTTTTGATTTCTGGATTAATTTTCATTTCTGGTAAAGAAAATGGTTCTCGAGTTAATTGTAATTCGACTTGCTCAAAATGGTTTTTATAAATATGTGCATCACCAAATGTATGTACAAAATCTCCCAATTCTAAATCACAAACTTGCGCAACCATCATTTGTAATAAGGCATAAGAAGCAATATTAAAAGGCACACCAAGAAAAATATCAGCACTACGTTGATAAAGTTGCAAAGACAATTTTCCTTCTACCACATAAAACTGAAAAAAAGCATGACAAGGTGCCAAAGCCATTTGTTCTAATTCACCAACATTCCAAGCAGAAACAATTAAACGTCGAGAATCTGGATTGGTTTTTATTTGATGAATTACTTCTGAAATCTGATCTACAACTTCTCCATTTGGTTTTCCCCAACTTCTCCATTGATGTCCATAAACAGGCCCTAAATCTCCGTTATCATCAGCCCATTCATTCCAAATTCTCACTCCATTATCTGTTAGATATTGGATATTTGTATCACCTTTCAGAAACCATAACAACTCATAAATAATCGATTTTAGATGTAGTTTTTTTGTTGTAACCAAAGGAAATCCTTTAGATAAATCGAAACGCATTTGATGTCCAAAAACACTTTTAGTTCCCGTTCCTGTTCTATCTTCTTTAAAAGTTCCTTCTTCTAAAACTTTTTTACATAAATCGTGATATTGTTGCATGACTTCTTTTCTTGAACCACTAAATTAGATTGAATTCTGATGAAATCGAAATCTTGAATCATAATTTTATAAAAAACTTTTAAACAAAGCTTATCTTTGCCTTATGAAAAGAGAAGGTGGAATTTTTGGATTACGACCTGTAATCGAAGCAATAGAATCTGGTAAAACAATCGACAAACTTTTTGTTCAAAAAGGTTTACAAGGAGAAATATTTTCTCAATTAAGAAAATTAATAACCGAATATGACATTCCTACAAGTTATGTTCCTGTAGAGAAACTCAATCGTTTAACAGGTAAAAACCATCAAGGAATTTATGCTTTTTTATCTCCTATCGATTTTGATTCTATAGAAAATGTCTTACCACAAATCTATGAACAAGGAAAAACACCTTTTTTATTGATTCTCGATCGTGTAAGTGATGTTAGAAATTTTGGTGCAATTGCAAGAACTGCTGAATGTGTTGGTATTGATGCCATCATTGTTCCTATGAAAGGCTCTGCTTCTGTAAATGCAGATGCCATCAAAACTTCTACTGGTGCTTTATACAACATTCCTGTTTGCAAGGAACATAATCTAAAGAAAACAGTAGAATACCTTCAACAATCTGGGATTTCGACTGTTGCTGCATCAGAAAAATCAGAAAAATTATTGTACGATGCTGATTTTTCTACTCCTGTTGCTATTATTATGGGAAGCGAAGAAGATGGAATTTCTGATAATTTATTGAAAATCTCGGATAATATTATTAAATTACCAATGGCTGGACAAACTGCATCATTAAATGTTTCTGTTGCATGTGGCGCAATTTTGTACGAAGCCGTTAGACAAAGAATCAACGCAAATATTTTTTAAGATGAAATATACCACAACTATCGGATTACTTTTATTAGCAATTGGCGTTTCTCTATTTTATTTCGCCGATTTGGATATGGATCGCATCATGCTTAGCAAAGATTTTATTGTTGGCATTTTCCTAGGTTGTGGATTTGGTTTTCTTGTAGGAGGTTTTCTTGGTTGGTTATACAAACGCAAAAAAATTGCAAAAGAAACCAAACCGTCAAACATCCCGGCTGAAACAAAAACAGAGGAAACTATTACAAAACAAGAAGATGATTCTGGATTAATTTAATTCAGAATTATTTTTCTTCTGGTAGTTTTGATAAAAAAATGCTGGAATCAGAATCAAGACAAAAAGTGGTTGTAATAAAAACCTTCTAATGGTAAACCCTAAATTTGCCATCAACTTAAATTCTTCTTTTATTGCATAATTATAAATTGGCAACAAAATCATAAATCCAAAAATCAAGACAAGAATCGTGAATTTTGTATATTTTTTGTTCTGAAATAAAACAGCAATAATAAAAGTCGTCAATAACGCATTGATTGCATATCTAAGAGAAATCGATGCATTTACTTTCCCTAAATCGTAATACGGAAAAGCTATATTCTCGAAATTTCTAGTAAAATAAGCCAAAAACGGATCGTAAAACAATTCATTTTCGAAAGCTCTTACCAAAATCAAACAAAAAACCAAAACCGCTACCAAGAAATATTTAAGCCACTTGTTCATCATTTTTCTTTTTTGTTAATACAAAATATTTTACCCAAACAATCCATAAAACAACAATTGTCCCATAAATAATTGCAGGAAAAAGGTAATCGTGCGCCATTTTTGCATATTCTGGCATGTAACGAACAATCCAATTGATAATTGCAATTCTGGTAATATTCATCACAAATAATAAAATCAAACCAACCAAAACATACCAAATTGTTGTTGTAATTTTTGTACTGAAAGCTACGATAAAAGCAATAAAAATAATCATGACAGAAATCGCATTACAACCTTCATTAATAATTGTTGTGTATTGATTTTCTAAATAAAAATTACAGTATGGATTGCTCGGATTAATCACACTTTGAGAATGATAACCCAACGTATTCATCACCCAACTGGTTGTATCTGAAGTAAAAATTGTAAAAGAATCTGGTTTGTTTTCTGGTAAAGTTTGCTCTAAATACAAATTGTACAAAAAAATCATTACAATGTAAGAACCTAAAAACTTTAACAAAAAAAGAATCAATGGTTTATATTCTTTCATAGATTTTATAATATGAGAACAAATATAATTGATTTTAGTTCACTTTTATTAAGAATAAAACTTTCTTAACTTTGTCTTTTACTTATCAAAATGGACGATTTACATAAACGCATAGATGTGATCATCGAAAGCTCGATTGCTCGTGATCAAAAATTACAGAAAATTTGCCAACTATTATCAGATGAAATAGAACATTACAATTGGGTTGGATTTTATTTTAAGAATGGTGAAAAACGCGAATTAATTTTAGGTCCTTACGTTGGAGCAGAAACAGATCACACAATCATCCCTTACGGAAAAGGAATTTGTGGACAAGTCGCAGAATCTAACGAAACGTTTGTGGTGCCAGATGTACATGCGCAGGATAATTACTTAGCTTGTAGCATCGAAACGAAATCAGAAATTGTTGTACCTATTTTTAAAGATGGAGAAAATATTGGTCAAATTGATATCGATAGCCACAAGATCGATCCTTTTACAGAAAAAGATACGCAATTGTTAAATTACGTTTGCGAACGTGTTTCTGAAATTCTATAATTCATGGAAATCATTTTAAAATATTTCCCAGATTTATCAGAAAATCAAATTCAGCAATTTTCACAATTGGGTGATTTGTACAAAGAATGGAACGATCAAATCAATGTGGTTTCTCGTAAAGATATTGAGGAGATTTATACCAATCATATTTTGCATTCGTTAGCAATTGCAAAGGTGATGCAATTTTCTGATGGTTCTAAAGTATTAGATGTCGGAACTGGAGGTGGTTTGCCAGGAATTCCATTAGCTATTTTGTTTCCAGAAGTTGAGTTTCATTTAGTAGATTCAATCGGTAAAAAAATAAAAGTTGTGAACGGAATTGCAGAAGCTCTTAATCTTAAAAATGTAAAAGGAGAACAAAGGCGTGCCGAAGAACTGAAAGATAAATACGATTTTGTGGTTTCGCGTGCCGTAACTGCTATGCCAAGATTTGTAGAATGGATTCGAAATAAATACAAAACAGAAAATAATAATCCGTTACCAAATGGTTTGTTGTATCTAAAAGGTGGCGATCTTAGAGAAGAATTAGCCGATTTTCCAAAAGCAGTTTTACACAATATTTCTGATATTTTTGAGGAAGATTTCTTCGAAACCAAAAAAGTAGTTTATCTGAATAGAAAAGATTTGTGATTAAAATAAATTAAAAAAAGAGTTTAAAATTTTTAAACTCTTTTTTTTGTGTTAATTCTGTTGAAAACTCTTTGGTTTTAAGAGTTTTTATCAATCAAATTCCATAAAAACTTCGTATATTTGTTTGTTGATTTTTCAAATTTCACTCAGTGAATAATTTTTATCTAAATTTCGCTTTTAGAATTCAATCAATACATTAAAACAAATTAATAAATCGGTTTTTATACCTTAAAAAAGAAATAATCATAATAATGAGTAACAACAATTATACAGCGGCTAATATCCAAGCCCTTGAAGGAATGGAACACGTGCGTTTGCGCCCTTCAATGTACATAGGAGATGTAGGAGTTAGAGGATTGCACCATTTGGTTTATGAAGTAGTAGATAACTCTATCGATGAGGCTTTAGCAGGATATTGCGATACAATAGTTGTAAAAATTTTAGAAGGGAATTCTATTTCTGTATCAGATAATGGTCGTGGTATTCCTGTAGATATGCACCAAAAAGAAGGTAAATCTGCGTTAGAAGTAGTAATGACTAAAATTGGTGCTGGAGGTAAATTCGATAAAGATACATACAAGGTTTCTGGAGGTCTGCATGGTGTTGGTGTATCGTGTGTTAATGCACTTTCAAATCATTTATCAGCAGAAGTTTTCAAGAATGGAAAAAAATACATCCAAGAATACGAAAAAGGAAAACCTTTGTATGATGTAAAAGAAGTTGGATCTGCAGATCATAACGGTACAACAGTTACTTTTACGCCAGATGATACAATTTTTAAAGAAGTTACCACTTTCAATTACCAAACATTAGCCAATCGTTTGCGAGAATTATCTTTCTTAAATAAAGGAATTAATATTACCTTGATTGACGAAAGAGAAAAAGATGCAGATGGAAATTTTATTGAAGAAACTTTTCATTCTGAAGAAGGTTTAAAAGAATTTGTTGAGTTTATTGATGGAAATCGCGAAGCGATCATGGATAAAGTTATCTTTATGGAAGGTGAACGTGAAGGTATTCCGATTGAGGTTGCCATGCGTTACAATACTTCTTATAACGAAAACTTACATTCTTACGTAAATAACATCAATACGCACGAAGGAGGAACGCACTTAGCAGGTTTCCGTAGAGCGTTAACAAGAACATTAAAAAAATATGCTGACGAAAACTTCAACTTAGCAAAAGAAAAAGTTGAAATCGTGGGAGATGATTTTCGCGAAGGTTTAACAGCAGTTGTTTCTGTGAAAGTAATGGAACCTCAGTTCGAGGGTCAAACCAAAACAAAATTAGGAAACTCAGAAGTTAGTGGAGCCGTTGATAAAATCGTTGCAGAAATGTTGACGAATTATTTAGAAGAAAATCCTGGTGAAGCAAAACTAATTGTTGACAAAGTAATTTTAGCAGCAAAAGCAAGACAAGCGGCAAAGAAAGCTCGTGAAATGGTACAACGCAAAAATCCAATGGGCGGAAGCGGTTTACCAGGTAAATTAGCAGATTGCTCGTCTAGAAATCCTGAAGAATCAGAAATCTTCTTAGTGGAGGGTGATTCGGCAGGTGGAACTGCAAAACAAGGACGTGATCGTCATTTTCAAGCAATTTTACCTTTACGTGGAAAAATATTGAATGTAGAAAAAGCAATGGCACATAAAGTTTTAGATAACGAAGAAATCAAAAATATTTATACAGCATTGGGAGTTTCTATCGGTACAGAAGAAGATTCTAAAGCATTGAATATTGCAAAATTACGTTACCATAAAATTGTAATTATGACCGATGCCGATGTCGATGGTTCTCACATTTCGACATTGATTTTAACATTCTTCTTCCGTTATATGAAAGAGTTGATTGAGAATGGACACATTTACATCGCAACACCACCTTTGTATTTAGTTAAAAAAGGTGCTAAATCAGAATACGCTTGGGGCGAAGAAGATCGTGAACGTTTAACAAAAGAATTCTCTACAGACGGTAAAGGTGTAACAATTCAACGTTACAAAGGTTTAGGAGAAATGAACGCTGAACAACTTTGGGATACAACACTTAACCCAAGTTTCAGAACTTTACGCAAAGTAACGATTGACAGTGCAACAGAAGCTGATCGTGTATTTTCTATGTTGATGGGAGACGACGTTCCACCACGTAGAGATTTTATCGAGAAAAATGCAATGTATGCAAATATTGATGCTTAAATTTTAGTATTCATTATATAATTAAAAACCGTTAACAATTTGATTGTTAACGGTTTTTTTTATTAGTTAAAAGAATGACTTTAAATATTATTAACATTCATCCAGTTTTGTAAAATCTGACCAATTTTTTCACTTTCTATCAAGAAACCATCATGACCAAATTCCGAATCAATTTCATGATACTCTGAATTAGGTAAATTTTCACTTAAAAAAACTTGTTCTGCTGTCGGACATAAAATATCTGAACTTATTCCCATTACCAAAGTATTCTGAGTAATTGTTTTTAAAATATTTTGCAAAGTATTATTTCGTCCACGAGCCAATTGATGAGAATCCATAGCTTCTGATAATTTATAATAAGTCAAACCATCAAAACGATTTGCTAATTTTTCTGCTTGATAATTAATATATGAGTTCGCTTTATGATTATTTACAAGTTCAAAATCATCATCACTTTGTTGTTTTTTGAACAATTCATAATTACGATAAGTCAACATACCAATTCCGCGAGCTGCTTTTAAACCTTTATTTCCTTTATCATTTTCTCCAAAAATCCAATCCGGATCAGCAGAAATTGCCATTCTTTGAGCTGTATGAATTGCTTTTCCCCAAGCACTTTCCTCAGCAGAAGTTGCAATTAAAAATAAATGATCAATCAATTCTGGACTATTCAAAGTCCACTCTAGCACTTGATATCCGCCCATACTTCCTCCAACCAAAAGATTTATTTTCTTTATTCCTAAAAAATCTTTTAGTAAAGAATGTGCATTTATCATATCACGAATCGTAAAAAAAGGAAAATCAAGACCATATTTTTTATTGGTAGATGGATTTATACTTGTTGGACCAGTTGTTCCGTAACAGCTTCCCAAAATATTAGCACAAACAATAAAATATTTATTCGGATCGAAAATTTTTCCTTCACCAACCAAACCATTCCACCAATCTGCAACATCAGATGAAGCAGTTAATGCATGGCAAATCCAAATTACATTCGAAGAATTTTGGTTTAAGTTTCCGTATGTATGATAAGTAATTTCAAATTCTGGAAGAACACCACCTAATTCTAATTGAAAATTTTGTTGATAAAGAAATGTATTTTTCATGTAAGAAATCTCGATAAAATGATCTTTGTAAACGAACAAATATACTATGATTTTGATTAAATTGCAGACTATAAGCTAAACATAAAAGTAAAAAAAACATACCAATGCACTCAATTACTAAAGCAATAAGAACCCAATTAGGACCAACGGAACAAAAAGAACATTCTAACCCAATTTTCATGACAAGTAGTTTCTGTTATGACAATGCAGAAGAAATGCGAGCTGTTTTTGCAGACGAAAAAGAAGCGAATATGTATAGCAGATTCATCAATCCAAATACACAAGAATTCGAACAAAAAATGGCCATTTTAGAAGGAACAGAAACTGCTTATTCTACCGCATCTGGCATGGCTGCAATTTTCTCTACTTTTATGGCATTATTGCAACAAGGAGATAAAATCTTAGCTTGTAATTCTATTTTTGGCAGCACACATACTGTTCTTTCTAAATATTTGCCAAAGTATGGAATTAACCATGATTATGTTTCTGTAAAAGCAACCGAGCAAGAATGGGAAAACTCGATTGATGAACATACGAAAATGATTTTCTTAGAAACGCCAACTAATCCAGCTTTAGATATTATTGATTTGGAAATGATTGGACGAATTGCAAAAAAACATCAATTAATTTTTGTTGTTGATAATTGTTTCGCAACTCCATTAATACAGCAACCTAAAAAATTTGGAGCAGATATTATTGTTCATTCTGGTACAAAATGGTTAGATGGTCAAGGACGAGTTTTAGGTGGAGTTGTTTGTGGTAATAAAGAATTGATAAAAGAAATTTATCTTTTTTCTAGAAGCACTGGTCCAGCCTTATCGCCATTTAACGCTTGGATTTTGAGCAAAAGTTTAGAAACACTTGATGTAAGAATAGAAAGACACGCTTCTAATGCTCTTTATCTTGCAGAAAAATTAGAAAATCATCCAAAAATTGAATGGTTAAAATATCCACAATTACCGTCACATCCTCAATATGAAATTGCAAAAAAACAAATGAAAAATGGTGGTGGATTAATCGCTTTTAATCTAAAAGGCGGTTTAGATGCAGGAAGAACTTTCTTAGATCAATTGAAAATGTTATCTCTTACAGCAAATCTTGGTGACACCAGAAGTATCGCTTCTCATCCAGCAAGTACAACACATGCAAAATTATCAGAAGAAGAAAGACAAAAAGTTAATATTACACCAGGTTTAATTAGAATTTCGGTTGGATTAGAACATAGAGATGATATTCTGGCTGATATTCTACAAGCCTTAGAAAGTATATAAAAAAAGAGCTTGAAAGCTCTTTTTTTATATTAATTATTTAATATTCTATACATCAAATCAGAAATTATTTTATTTTGATCTCTTCTTAATTCTTCAACAGAATTCACTTTTACAGATTCTAAAACTTTGTTATCTTCCATACCTTCGATAAGGTATTTTCCATCTTTTTCTCTCGTCACTTTTATGCCAAAACCTATTTTACCTTTGTCATCATAATCCAAAGTCGATAGGAGATCTTCTTTCTTAAACGGAAATATATATTCTGAATCTGACATGAAACTTTCCTCTATATCTTCTTTACTGAATATTTTTGCAAAATGATTCATCACCTCATCTTGTGAAGAATAATTCATTGGGAACATTGCAAAAATTCTAAAAACTAACTCATTCGTATCAACGTGACCAAAGTCCTGCATTTTAACTGAATATGTTTTTATTTGCTCTTGATCTAAGTAATAAAAAGTTTTAGACAGAGGCGTTCCCAATTTAACTTCCTCTAAAGGAGATGTTGTGCTAATCAACTTTTTGTCGTCAAACAATTGTGCAATTTGTTGTTTATTTTTTGTCGATACTTTTACGTTATAAGCTGATTGCATTTCGTTTATCAAAATTTCATTTTTTGATTGCTCAAAATTGATACGATTAAAATAATGCATTGCAAATAAATTAACTTCAACTTTATTCAGTTTACCTGAAGAATAATTCAAACGAACCAAACCATTTTTTGTAGGTTTTAAAAACTCAGAACCATCAAAAATTTTATCGTTTTTATAGATTGATTTTATATCTAAAATATAATGTTTGTAATTGTCCATTTGATTAAGAAAATCAAACGAATATTGATATTTCTTTTTTCCTTTTTCGTAAAAATCAATTAAATAAATATCATCTAACATGACTTGATTTTTGAAAAAACCATCATAAGGTAAACCATTTTTATAAACACCTATGTAATGATCTTGCGGATCACCATTTATGGTAAAATTGTAATATTCTACCTTAGAAATCACACCATTTGTATAATTTTCTATTTCTTTGATTTGACTAGAATAATTATCACTATAAGTTATTTTTTGTTGCAAAATACCATTCTTATATGTTATTTGTCCTTGATTTGTATTGACAATTCCGTTATAAATTTCACCGTTTCTATATTCACTTTCGTTGGTTAATTCTCCATTTTTATATTGTTTACGAAGACCATTCATCAAACCATCTTTCATTTGAAATTCATCTTCAGGAGTCAAATCATAAAAATTCTCATAAACAACTTGCAAACCATCTTGTTTTCCATTTTTATAAGTCGATAAACTTCTCTTTTCATCTGACAAAAAAAACGTTCCATTGTTTGGCAAATTATTTAAATAAGTTCCTTTTGCAATTAATTTCTCGTCCTCAGTAGAAATGGTTTTAACCTCTCCTTCTTTCTTACCATTAATTAACTGATAAGTAGTAATAAAATAACCCAAATTTTCTGTAAAAATACCATCAAAAGGAGAATCGTATAAATATGTATTTGTTGCTATTACTTTACCTTTCTGGTAATAATCAACTTTAGAATAATGATCTTTTAATTGACTTTTGATAGAAATTAATTCTCCATTTTCATCAAACTCTTTTGCGACATTTTTTTCTGGATTTGAAAGATTAAAACTCTTCTCAGATTTTATTGATTGAGCAAAATCGTTGATTAAAAAATATTCATATTCTTTTCCAGAATTGGTTTCTATCACATCATTTTTGTATTGAATCGTATTGATGAGCTTGCCATTCTCATCGTAAAAAGATTGTGATAATAATTTATTGCCATAAATTTTGTAGCTATAAGTCGATTTTTTAGCAAGTTTTCCGTTATTCCAAAAAATAACAACATCAAACAAATGCTCTTTTTCCGTTTTCTCTGGTTGAGAATATTCGCCATAAATTGAAGGCGCAGGTACAACAACCACTGGATTTTTATCTTCTACCATCACGGCATCATCGTAATAAAATTCTGGAGCTTTACCTGTAAAAACTCCAGACAGAATATCTTCGTCATCAATATGTCCAACCGCTAATTCTTTACCATTTAGATAAGTTACAATTTTTTTCTTCTTTCCCTTATTATTGTAAAAAACTCTTTTCCAAAGACTTCCGTCAAAATGATTATAGGTTAATTCTTTAGAATTTGACTGATTATAATATTGAGAAAAACCAGATAATTCACCATTTTCTTCGTACCAATAAACATCTCCGAAATAAATACGTTCATCTTCTGGTGAAATATACCCCTGAAATTGCAATGCGCCACTTTTATAATAATCTTTCAGATACAAAATACTACCAACTTTTTGCAATGGCATTGGTCTATAATAAACCTGATTTTCTTTGGATGTAACTTCCCAATCTGCATCGTAATAAATGGTGTCTTGCGCATTAGCAAAAATAGCCAACGACAGAAATAAGATATGATTGAATAAATTTTTCATAAATCAAAATATGACTCTAAAATAAAACATTTGTTAAACTATCCTTCATTTTTAACATCTGATAATTAATCATGTAATGATAAGGAATAAGGCTTGTCTTCGGGCTTTGTTCCTCTTTCCTTGTTTGGAATGTCTGACATATCAAATCTTAATGTAGCTCCTTCCATCAAATCTTCATGAGAAATCCAATTATGTTCATATTTTCTTCCGTTCAGACGTAAATTATTAATATAAACATTTTTTTCGTTGTTATCTTTAGCTATAATTCTCACTTCTTCGCCATTTTCTAATTTCAAGGTTACTTTTTCGAACAAAGGCGAACCTAAAACATATTGATTAACAGCTGGCGTAACTGGATAAAAACCTAAAGCAGAAAAAACATACCAAGCCGAAGTCTGCCCGTTGTCTTCATCACCGCAATAACCATCTGGAGTAGCACGATATAATTTATCTAAAACTTGTCTTGACCAATATTGTGCTTTCCAAGGTTGTGCTACGTAATTATACAAATAAATCATGTGCTGAATGGGTTGATTACCATGTGCATATTGACCAAAATTGGTGATTTGCATTTCCCTGATTTCATGAATTGTTTGACCATAATACGAATCATCAAACAGCGGTCTTATAGTAAAAACGCTGTCTAATTTTTTAGTAAAATATTCTTCTCCACCCATCAAATCAATTAAACCTTGGACATCATGAAAAACACTCCATGTGTAATGCCAACTATTTCCTTCTGTAAAAGCATCTCCCCATTTGAATGGATTGAATGGTTTTTGAAATGATCCATTTTTATTTTTCCCTCTCATAAGTTTAGTTTCTGGATCAAAAAGATGTTGATAATTAAACGCTCTCTTTTTGTAAATATCTAATTCAGATTTAGGTCGATTTAATAATTTCCCTAATTGATAAATTGTAAAATCATCATAAGCATATTCTAATGTTCTTGCAGCATTTTCATTAATTTTTACATCATAAGGCACATATCCTAATTCGTTGTAATAACTAACTCCTTTTCTACCCACAGCACTCACTGGACCTTCGTTATTTGCTCCATGCAAAAGTCCCTCGTATAATTTATTAATATCATAACCTCGCAAACCTTTTATATATGCATCTGCGACAACAGAAGCTGAATTGTTACCGATCATAATATCGGCATAACCAGGACTACTCCATTCTGGTAAAAAACCACCTTCAAGGTAAGCATTCAATAATCCCTCTTGCATCTCTTTGTTTATCGATGGATACATCAAATTAAGAAAAGGATACAAAGCCCTGAATGTATCCCAAAAACCTGTCCCAGCAAATAAATAACCTGGCAAAATCTCACCATTATATGGACTGTAATGAATTACATTTCCTTGCTCATCAATCTCGTATAATTTATTCGGAAACAAAAGTGTTCGATACAAAGTCGAATAAAACGTTTTCATTTGATCTACATTATCTGTCTCAACTGCTAATCGTTCCAATTTTTCGTTCCAAACATTTCTCCCATCTTGTTTTATCTTTTCAAAACTTCTATTCTTCAACTCTAGTAAATTCGTCCAAGCTTGTTTTTCACTAATAAATGAGGAAGAAATAGCTGCTTCTACTTTTTTCTGAGATGTATTTTTTCCAAAACCAATCACAGCCAACACATGATTACCTTTTAGTGTATTGACTTTTTTATGTTCTCGATCTCCATCAAACAAGAAAAAATCTGTAATTGGTTGATCGAATTGAATGACAAAATAATTTTTAAAATTCTTTAAATCTCCTCTTGCATATCGTGACGAATAACCTACAATTTGTCTTTTCTCTGGAATTACTTTTATTTCTGATCCTTTATCAAAAGCATCAATAACCACATAAGTTTCTGCATTCGCATTAAAATTAAAACGCATTTTAACTGCCCTTTCTGTTGGAGACATTTCTGCAACAACATCGTGATCTGCCAAATAAACACTGTAATAATTTGGTTGAACAATTTCTGTTTTATGCGAATACCAACTTGCTCTTTTTTCTTGATTTGGATTAACTTTCCCAGAAATTGGCATCAAAGAGAACTGTCCATAATCATTCATCCAAGGCGATGGTTGATGTGTTTGTTTAAATCCTTGTATTTTATTTGCACTGTATTGGTATTGCCAACCATCTCCATTTTTATTGGTTTGTGGCGTCCAATAATTCATCCCCCAAGGCAAACCAATAACAGGATAAGTATTTCCGTTAGATAGTTCATATTTAGAATCTGTTCCCATCAACGGATTTACCATGTCAATAGGCGAAATTAATTTATTATTTAATTTTTGACTGTAAACATTAGACATCAAAATCAAACAAAAAAGTTTAAAATATTTCACAAGCTTTTTTTTATTGAGCTCTAAAATAAAAAAAAGCATAGAAAATATCTATGCTTCATTGTGTTAATCATTTATAATTGATCTAATTTCCTTTGATTGCTTTAATTATTCCCTCCAAATTTTCATTGAATTCTAACAATTGTGCAAACACTTTATCGTCTTTTCCTAGTCCACCATGTTTATTGTTTTTACGGAAAATCTCTTTAATTTCTTCCCAACGTTTTTGTTCTTCGTCCGAAATTAACCCAGCAATTTCCTTCAATTTCAACAAATTACTTTCTGTATCAGCAGTTAAGGTTTGCGACTCGCTTTCGTAATGTGCTAAAAGTAAGTCATCGATTTCTTTATCATTCATCATCGGAACCACTTGTGTCACCAGTTTACTCATATTTCTATAAGAACCTTGCATTTTGAAAGGCGGTTCAGTTCTGTATGCGTCTTGCATTGCTGCGGATAAAATATAGTTCTGATTGACATTTACAACTACATTTCTGATTTTCAAAATATGCTTCAAAACAGCTACAAAATCATCGATTTCTTGTTTCAGATAATTACCTTCTAAATCAGGTAATTGTTCTGCGTTGGTTTGAACAAAATCAATCAACGCATAAAAATCTTTGAACGATTTACTGGCTATTTTTTCTAAATGAGGATTTTCTATCGCTGCGTTTTCAATCAAACTTAAATTAAATAAATGCTCAGTATCACCAATCACATCTCCCAAATTGTAAACATCTGCACGATTGGCTAACATGTCTGGAATCTGAAATTTAGAACCGCTTTCAGTATAAGGATTTCCTGCCATCACAATGCAAAAACGCTTTCCACGTAAATCGTAGGTTTTACTTTCACCTTCAAAAATTCCATCAATTCTTCGTTGACCATCTGCCAATGAAATAAATTTCTGTAAAAATTCTGAATTCAAATGTTGAATATCATCCAAATACAACATGACATTATCCGCCATTTCAAACGAAAGATTAATTTTTTTGAGTTCTTCTCGTTCTCCGGAAGTTTTGGCTTCAATCGGATCAATCGAAGTAATCGAATGACCAATTGTTGGACCATTCACTTTTACAAAATGCAAACCCATGGTTTTCGCTAAATATTCCATCAAGGTGGTTTTTCCGTAACCTGGCGGCGAAATCAAAAGCAACATTCCCATTCTAGCAGTTCGTTTATTATCGCCTGCTGCACCTAATTGTTTGGCTAAATTATTTCCGATTAACGGGAAATAAACTTCGTTTATTAATTTGTTTCGAACAAAAGAAGTTAAGACTTTTGGTTCAAACTCATTAATTTTTAATTCTTTTTCGTATTGACGACTCAACTGTTCTTTTAACTTTAAAAAAGATTCAAAGCGAGAAACTCGACAACCAGAAAAGTCACGTAATTTATCAATGTAAGCATAGTAATTTATTTTTAGTTTTTCGTTGATGATGATTGGATGATTGCCTTTGATTTCTGTAATTTCTATTTCACCTTTACCAAAAATCAATTCATATTCATCTTTCGGGAACAATAATGAAGTTGCAGTTTCTTCTATGTAATTTCTAGAATTTTCTAAATTTTCGTTTTCATCAATAAAAGAATTCAACCAATTTAGAACCAAATAATAACGATCAACCAGAGAAAATTGTTCGTTTTCTAAATCATTCTGAAAATCTTTAAACGATTTTTTTTCTTCTAAAACACGAATAAATTCTTGTTTCAAATGATCTGAAATTTCACTTAACGCAAACTTTTTATATTTTGTAAATGTTTGAAACAAATACGTGGCAATTTCTTTAGAATCAATTGTAGATAAATCCAAGGTTGTTTCCCAATGATTAACTTCTGTAACAATCTCGTTAATAACGGATTCGTAACGTTTAGAATTCGGAAAAGTTTTTAAAACCGAATGCGTTGAATGAATCAATGCGTTTAATTTACTTCTCCTTTCCTCCAACAAATGATGCCAAAATAATTGTGCTGTTGCGCGAAGATTGCCTTTGTATCGAAGCAAATCTAACTTTTCATCCATTGATTTTACAGCATTGTAAATCTGTAATGCATCAAAATTATGAACACCTTTGATGTAGTTTTCAGAATAATTTTGCTCAACCGTTTGTGTGATAAATTGTTCTGCATCAAAATCTTTAGTTTGCAGAGAAGCTAAAAAAGTTTTGTAAGCCAAATATTCTGCTCTATAAACCTCTTTGTTTTCCGACATCAATTCTTGCTCCCAAATATCCTGAAAAGTCGTAATCTCACTGTTTTTCACTTTTTGGTAAAAACTCGTTCCTGTCAAATGATAGAACATTTCACCATTTCGGTTAAGAAGCGTTAAACTCAACGATTGATTATTGACTGCAAATTTGTGCTTCCCAAGCGCAATAATATTTTGCCCATCAACATACAATTCGGTTTTATCACGAAGAATTCTTAACGCGTCTTCTTGCGATTTTTTAAGTAGATTTTCTAGATTTTCAGCTTTAGAAACATCATTCAATGTTTTTAATTCATCTACTAATTGACGAATTTTATCCACCATCAAATCCGAAGCAAAAAAACTCAAAATATCTTCACGAGTGGTTAATGTTTTGGATTTATTTTCGATGTTTTTCAGAACACGTAAACCAATTTGTTCCAAAGAAGAAGTTCGTTTATTGATCTGCTCAACCAATTGTTCTCTTCTCGTATTGAATGCTTTGATGACTTCATCTCGTTTATCAGCAATCTTCAATGCAAAATCATCAAACTCAGAAAATTTACTTTCTAATTCTTCTAGCTGAACAACAATTTTCGTATAATATTCATCTACTTTTTCTGCCGAAGTCGATAACTCCAAATAATTGGTTACCGATTGTTCTAACAACGTTAATTGAGCAGAAAATTCTGCGATTGCTTCACTACTTTTAAGCGAATTTAATTTACGCGTTAATTGCGCACGAACTTCATTTAACGAAGCAAAAATCAGAGAGATTTTCTCTACAATTTTGGTTGTTTGAGTTGCATCTTCAATTTTTAAACTATTGAGAATATCAATCAACAATTCGAGTTCAGAAGAAATAGATGAATTGGTTTCTTCAATCGCTTTCGCATCAAAAACTTTGGTGATTTGCTCTACTTTCTGTTTTTGTTCTGATACTTTTTGATCGTAAGAAAGTAAAGCATCTTCTCGTAACAAAAACTCGATTGTTTGATTGGATAATTGACCATTGGTTTCTGAAAGTGATTCTAAAAACTGATCTATCTTCTCAATATTTGCGTAACGTACATTTTTCAGATCGATTAATTCGCCTTGCAATCTTCTTGTTTCTGCTAGTTGTGTCACCAATTGATCCAAAGTTTCTACAACCGTACTGTTGATTTTAAATGTTAAATCTTCTAATTTTTTCTCAGAAATAGCTAACAATTCAGCAGCATGTTTACGTTGTGCCTGAACTTTTACAAACTCATCAATTGCTGTATTAGCAACTTCTTGAATTTGTTTCAACGGTTCACCTAAATTTTTAAGTGAAACGTCATTAATCCAGAAATAAGAATCGATTAAAGCGGTTGATTTTTTTAGAACATCTTCATACAAACCTTCATAAGAATCCTCTTTATTTACAAGCAAAACCACTTCTTGCGCTTCTGCCATCGCTTGCACAATTTGTTTGTTTCCTACTTTGTACAAAGGATCTTCTTTACGATCAGAATTTTCTTGCAAAACCGCCATATAAGGCGTTTCCCAAATCTGAACTTGGTGATGTCTGGTTGCTTCAGGTTCTGTACGGAAATAAATTAAACTTCCATCTTTAAAAATCGTAAAACCATTGCAAATTATTGGTGTTTCTACGGTTTGTTGAATGATGTTATACGACATCAAAACAAAAGTATTGCTTTCTCGTTGATTGAAAATATATAGAAAATCTTCTCCATTTGGCGAGGCAATTTTCTTTAGAAAAGTGACATTTTCTAAACCATTATTGAAAACTTTATGCGTTCCGTTTTGTAAATAATATCCATCAGAAAAAATAATTCCTTGATTATCTGGAAGCAAAATTGCCGACTCATTTAACGATGGTAAATTAACCACTTCTTTCGTCCGAACATTGAAAACATAAGCTCGAAAATCTTCCTGATAAGGTTTGATTCTCAAAGCAATCATGTTTCCTAAATCTGCATAATAATAATCTGCATCATCTAATTGTTGATCGAGATTGGTTACTTTTTCAGAATAAATTCCTTTACCAGAATCAGTATTATCTTCAATTTTAAAAGTAATATCGCCATGAATTGCCTCGATAAAAACTTTATCTAAAACCGAAATATGCGAAAATTTACCAATTCTACGATCTTCTAAAGAAGTTTTAATCCAATCGAATTCGAATTGATTAGGTAACTTAACTTCATGTATACTTCTATCATCTTGATAAATCAATTGACCATCTTTGATCAACCATTTGAATGCTTTTAAATCATCTGCACTTTTACTGATTTGGAAAATCATGTACAAATAATTTTCGGTCAGACGAAATTTAGAAAAAATAGAATCTCTGTAATATTTATATAAATTTTGATAATCGGTGATGAAATTTTCATCGTTGATTAAATCTAAGCTTTGCGGAATAAATTGTTGTCCATCAAACTGATAAATCGAGAAAACATCTTCTAATTTGATCTCGGTTCTTAAGCCAAAATGAACATTATAACCGAAAATACAAACCTCATCTAAGGCAACAATTCCACGAGCAACACAGGTATTTTCTGTTGTAATTCTTTGATTCGCTCTAAGAATAAAATTGGTCGAATTGAAAACTTCTTTACGAGCCAAATTCAATTCATTCAAACGAGTTGATAGAATTTCTTTTTGAGTTTGTAATCGTTTTTTTATGATTTCGTAAGTTCCGCTATCCAGTTCTATCGTTTGTTTTTTAGTTTCTTCCATCGGAAAATTTTGAAATTGTTTGAGTTAACAAATTCTATAAAAATTTGCATGAAATGAATAGATCAATCAACTTGCAAAACAGTATATTCTGCAAGTTGATGAAGAAATTATTAGTTCAATTTTCTATTAGAAATCCCAAGATTTCCTGCAATGTTGAATAATGAATTGATGAAATTGGTATCTTCTACATTTCCTTGAGTGCTTGCTGCTTGCTGTAATTTTATCAACGCAGCAGTGATCGTCAAATTCTTGATGTCATTAGAAGAAATTCCGTATTTATCGGCTAAATCTCTAACTTTCGCAGCCAAATCACCAGATCCATCTTCGCCAATTAAAGCATTTTTGATGTCAGTTGCATGCTTAGAATTATCAATTAACTGATCAAAACCTTTCGAGTTAGAAACTTGTTTTACAATATTTTCGAAAAACATGGTTTCACCACCAACAATATCAATTTTCGCAGTTTTTAAAGCCTCAGATAAAACTTCTGCTTGCGCATAAGCAATGTCTTTTTGAATATTGATTTGCGCCAATTCGACATCTTTTTCTTTTTGCAACTGTAATTTGAACTCTTCGTGAGATTGACCAGCGTCGTTCAGAATCTTCATTGCTTCTGCTTTTTCTTCAATACCTTTTGCTTCTGCAGATGCTTTTTCTCTCACAACTTCTGCTTGCGCCAAACCTTCTTTACGCATAGCTTCTGCTTTTTTCTCGATTACCGAAGCTTCTTTAGAACCTTGTATTTCTTCTGCTTCTGCTTTAGCAATCATTACTTCTGCTTCAGACAATCCAATTGCAGCTTCTTCTTTCGCTTGTGCTTCTGCTATAATTTTTCTCGCTTCTGCTTCTTTTGCAGCCGCTTCTTTTTTCGCTTCTGCATCAATTAATAATTCTTGCGCTTTACGTTCTGCAATTAATTTTTGCGCATCAGCATCAATCACTTTTTTCTCTTTTTCTTGCTCAGCTGCAATTTTCGCTGCTTCTGCCGCTTTTACAGTTGCAACCAATCTTTCTTCTGCTTCTTGACTTGCAGCAATTACACCTGCTTGTTTTTTACGTTCAGCATCACGGAAAATTTCAACATCTTTTACATTTTGTTGTTCTTCTACAACGCCTTTTTCTAACTGAACACGCTCTTTAATCACATTTTGAATGTTCTTTTTTTCTTGTTCAATTGTACGTTCTTTATCGATTTGTGCCAAAGTAACAATTCGCTCTCTTTCGGTTTGCTCTAATGCACGATCTTTTTCTACACGCTCAGTTTCAACAGCATCTGTACGCAGTTTATTTTTTTCTGCAATAATGATTTGACGTAATTTATTTTCTTCTTGAATTGCTAATTGTTCTTCGGTTTGAATTCTAACCGATTCTGATTTTAAACGCTCTTCTTCGTTAACTTTCAAAATTTCTGCACCTTCACGAGCTTTGATATTTTCAATTTCACGTTTTTGACGTTCTTCTTTTTCTGCTAGTTGACGTTCTAATTCTAGAATTGCTTCACGAGCTTCTACATCTTGTTTTTTGATGGTTTTTTCTTCTGCTCTACGAATTAAGTTAGCGTTCATATTTTGTTGTGCCGTCAATTCTGTAATTTTCTTGATTCCTTCAGAATCCAAAATATTATCAGGGCTTAAAAATCTTAATTCTGTTTGCTCTAAATAATCAATTGCACAATCATCCAGAATATAACCATTCAAATCAGTACCAATAATATTCAAAATCTCATCACGAAATTCACGTCGAGCTTCGTACAATTCTATAAATTCGAATTTTTTACCAACGGTTTTCAATGCCTCAGAAAACTTAGATTCGAAAATACTTTTTAAAGTTTCTGGATCAGATGCTCTTACCGTTCCTAGGTTTTGTGCCACGCTAATGACATCATCAACCGATTTGTTCACACGAACAAAAAAGGCAACTTTGATATCTGCGCGAACATTGTCTTTACAGATTAATCCGTCCGTTTCCATTCTTGCGATTTCGATTTTTTTGATAGAAATATCCATAATCTCCATTTTATGGAAAACTGGAATTACGTACATTCCTTTATTGAAAGCAACTTTTGTTCCTCCAAAACCTGTTCTTACGATTGCTTTTCCTTGTGGAATTTTCTTGTAAAAAGAGCTCAAAACCACTAGAAAGGCAAACAATAAAAAAACAAAAATGGCAACAGAACCGATGACAATCCCAGAAACTCCGCCAATAAATAAAAAGTTAAGTGTATTCATATGTGTATGATCGTTTTAGATGTTATTTAAATTAATTTCTTTTATTACGTAAAATATTTTTTTGTCTTTTGATTCGTTAACGATGACCACAGAATCGTTATATTCTATTTTATCACCGTTTTTACTGATAACGTTTAGTCGTATGACGTCGCCATTGATATAAAATTCTGCTGAACCTGTTTTTTGATCTTGAATAGTTGATTTCATCTTCCCAATTCGTCCAAGAAAATCGATTGGATCTTCGCCTTTGTAGCCTAAGTTTTCATAAAACTTCACCAATGGTTTTGTAATCCAATGCATGATAAAATAAACAAAAACAAAAACTGGAATTAAAATTAGGATTGACCAAAAACCAAATTTACCGATTTCGAAAACAACGGATGAAACTAGCGTAACTAGCCAACTTATTATTTTGAACAAAGTTACTATCACCATAATTGGTACTTTACCAACATTGATAAAATCTAATGCTTTAGAGAAAAAACCAACATCACCACTTTCTGGAGAATCAACATCAGTCACATCTCCTACTTCTGTTGCAACATCCAAATCAGCATCCAAACCAAAATCTAATCCATCACCAGAAAAAAGTACAAACACCCAATAAACCAAAGACAAAGCTGTTAGAACAGTCATAATACCATTTGGTAATGGATTGAATAATAGATGTAAAATTTCTGTCATATCAATGTGTTTTAATTTTTAATGAATTGTTTTATAATTCTCGTTTGAAAGTGTAGAAAAAACCATGTGCCGTACCGCCCATATCTCTACTTTCTATCGAAACCAATTCCCAACCTTGCATACCGTATTCGTTTAAAACTTTATCTATTTCTGCAAGATCAAATTTCCAAGACCAAGTTCCTTTAGGTTTCATCTCGATGGTTTTATATTCAAATCTTTTCATTCGTATTTATTTTTTTCTTCAATTCTTCTAATTCATTAGAGACATCATCTTTCCCTATCGCTTGGTTAATTTCATCTACAACAGATTTATTAGATAATGCAATTTCACCATAAGCTTTAGACAAAGCCTCGTCTTCTTCTACTTTTTCTTTCATTCTTTCTAACATACTAATTGTGCTATTAGAATCAATTTTCGCCATTTGTTTATTGACCAATTTTGTTGCGTCAGAAACTTTCACTCTTGCTTTTAAAGTATTTAATTCCGCCTCCCATTTAGAGATATTAAACTTAAGAACTTCTACATTTTTTTGTAATTCATTTGCAGAATTTTGGTGAGCAGTTGCTTGATTTTTCAATTCATCAACCTCAGACAACAATTGTTTCTTCAACACCAAAGCTTCTTTCGCTAATTCTTCTGCTTTCTCTACTTCTAACTCGTTCCTTTGCGCTTTCTCTAAAAGTAAAACTGCTTTATTTTCAAACTCTTTTGCTTCAGAACCTTTAGATTCTACATTGTTTTGCGTACGAATTGCCAAAGCTTTCACTTTTGCATATGCTTCTAAAGATTCATCTAAATCAGTTTTCATTTCGCGGATTCCTTGTTCAGTCATTTTGATCGGATCTTCCATCTTTTCAACCACAGAATGAATTTCTGCTTGACCAATTCTAAAAATTCTTTTAAAGATATTCATCGTTGATTATTTTTTATGTTAATATTTTTTATTCTATTTAGAAAAATTAATTAGCTGCTCGTAATATTCACTCATCAACAAACTCAAAGAATTTAAAGCAGCTTCAAACTCATTAAAATCCAAATTATGCAATTGCAAAGTGTAACGAAAAATCACTTTCTTACCATCTTCTGTCAACGCAAAAGCCCCATGAATGATATCTCTATTTTTAATTAATAATGCTTTAAAAACATCCAAATTATCTTCCTTTAATGTAAATAAATATTGTTCTAAAATCAGAACTGGAGAAACAACTCCAATAATTAAATTCCGAACGCCATCCATCAGATTTTCGATTACCAAAACACCTCCTTTTTCATTCTCCTCAACAATGGTATAATCCAAGGTGTTGATATAAGATTTTACAGTTTCGTAGTTCATAAATTTTGATATTTGAGCAATTGTTTGTTAATTTGTTTTGTAAATATATAAAAAATGCTAAAAATATTAGCATTTAATTTGTTAAAATTTATCGCTTTGAGTTATTTAGGACAAAATATTAAGAAATTAAGACAAGTAAAAGGATTAAGCCAACAAGCATTTGCAGAGCTTTTTGAGTTAAAACGTGCAAATATTTCGTCTTATGAAGAACAAAGAGCAGAACCAAAACTGGAATACGTCATCAAAATAGCTAATTATTTTAGCATTCCGCTAAATGATTTTATAGAAAGACAACTTTCTGTAAATGAAATTTTAAAATTCGAAGATTATTTTGAAGAAAATATCCAAAATAACGAAACTACTTTTAGTGAAATTCCTTTTCTTAATCGTGAAAAAATAATTGGAAATCAATCTTTTTATAATCAATTGAATTCTTTACCAAAAATCAATTTCCCAATTTATAATAAAAGTCAACTTTTGGCAATTGAAATGAATTCTTCTATTCCGCATCATCATTTGATCGAAAAACCAGATGGTGCAATTTTATTTTTTGAAGCTGTTGATTTGAATAATTTGCATTTAATCAATCAATCAACAGGACTATTTTGGAATGAAAATGATTTGTTTTTAGGAAAGTTTAAAACAGAAAATTCTAAAATTTTTCTTGAATTAAATGAATGGAAAATTATTGAATTAAACATGAATGAACCTAACAATTTCTGGGTTCTTTACGGAATTTACGCAAAACATAATGCATAAAAAAACTCAAGAAAATCTTGAGTTTTTTTATAAACTATATTAATGCGCTTCTAACCAATTATTACCAACACCGACTTCAGCTACTAAAGGAACATCTAATTGCATTACAGCTTCCATCGTTTGTTTAATTAAATCAGAAACACTTTCTATCTCGTTTTTAGGTACATCAAAAATTAATTCATCATGTACTTGTAACAACATTTTGGTTTGATAATTTTTTTTCAATTCTTTCTGAATTTGAATCATTGCTAATTTCACAATATCTGCCGCAGAGCCTTGTATAGGCGCATTTACCGCATTACGTTCTGCATGACCACGAACAACAGCATTTCTAGAATGAATATCTTTTAGGTAGCGACGACGCCCCATCAAGGTTTCTACAAAACCATTTTCTCGCGCAAGTTCTATCTGATTTTCCATATATTTCTTCAGCGTTGGATAAGTTTCGTAATAAGCATCTATTAACTGTTTTGCTTCTGAACGCGACAAACCAGTTTGCTCTGCCAAACCAAAAGCAGAAACACCATAAATAATTCCGAAATTAACCGTTTTCGCATGTGAACGTTGAAGTCTAGTAACCTCATCTAAGGCAACTCCAAAAACCTTTGCAGCCGTTGAAGCATGAATATCTTCGCCATTTTGAAATGCCTGAACCATCATTGGGTCTTGAGACATTTGAGCAATTAAACGCAACTCTATCTGGGAATAATCTGCAGAAATTAATTGATGATTTTCATCTCTAGCAATAAAAGCTTTTCTGATTTGTTGACCTTCTTCTGAACGAATCGGAATGTTTTGCAAATTCGGATTTACAGATGATAAACGACCAGTCGCCGCAACAGTTTGAGCAAAAGTCGTATGAACTCTATTTGTTTTAGCATTTACCAATTCTGGCAACGCATCTATATAAGTTGATTTTAATTTTTGTAATTGACGGTATTGTAAAATATCTACAATAATCGGATGTTTATCTTTCAATTTAGACAAAACTTCTTCGCCCGTTGCATATTGTCCGGTTTTTGTTTTTTTAGCTTTAGGATCTAGTTTTAATTTATCAAAAAGAATATCACCCAATTGTTTTGGCGAATTCAGATTAAATTCTTCATCAGCATCTTGATAAATTTTTTGTTCTAACTCTCTTAATTTAATTTCATGCTTTTTAGACAACTCTTTTAGAAAAGGAATATCCAAATTAATTCCTTCCAACTCCATTTCTGCTAAAACTTGCATCAATGGCATTTCTAAATCCTTAAAAAGTTTAACTGTTTTAGCTTTCTCTAATTCTGGCTCAAAAACATTTTTTAACTGATTGGTAATATCCGAATCTTCAACACCATATTCTGTTTGTAAAGTCAAATCTACTTCTCTAAAATTTTTCTGATTTTTACCCTTTTTACCAATTAAGGATTCGATAGAAATCGGTTGATAAGCAAGATATGTTTCCGACAAAACATCCATATTATGACGCATATCTGGATTGATAAGATAATGCGCAATCATCGTATCAAAATTATTACCTAAAACCTGAACATCATATTTTGCTAAAACTTTGATGTCATATTTTAAGTTTTGACCAACTTTCTGAATTTCTGCATTTTCTAAAACCGCTTTAAATTCTTGAATGATCATTTTGGTTTGATCAAAATCTTCAGGAAACGGAATATAATATCCTTTTCCTTTTTCCCAAGAAAAAGAAATTCCGACCAAATTAGCTTCCAACGCATCTAAAGAAGTCGTCTCTGTGTCGAAAGTAAAACTCGTTAATTGACTCAATTTCTTGATTAAAATTTCTCTTGATTTTGCTGAATTTACTAATTGATAAAAATGATCTGTATTTTCAATATTCGTGAAATGCGAATTTTGAGGAACAATTTCATCATCAGAAGTAAAATCAAACAAAGATTGTTGATTGGTTGTGCTTTTCTGATTTGCTGACGCATTAGAAATTTCGGTCTGCGCTTCTTTAATAATACCTGAAGCATCTAAACCATAAATACGATAAACTGTTTCTAGCATTCTACGAAACTCCAACTCAGTAAAAAGTTCGGCTACCTTTTCTATATCTGGCGGACAAACCGTTAAATCTTCTTCATCAAAATCAACTGGAGCATCGGTTAGAATTGTCGCCAACTTTTTAGATAAAAGTGCAATTTCTACACTTGCTTCTACTTTTTCTTTTGCTTTTCCTTTGAGTTGATGTGTATTTTCTAAAAGACCTTCTAACGAACCAAATTCTTTGATGTATTTGATCGCAGTTTTCTCTCCAACACCAGGAATTCCAGGAATGTTATCCACCGCATCACCCATCATTCCTAATAAATCGATGACTTGTAAAGGATCTTCTATTTCATATTTAGCCTTGACTTCATCAACACCTAAAATCTCTACTCCTTTTCCATTCGCTGGTGGTTTATACATTTTGATATGCTCTGAAACCAATTGTGCAAAATCTTTATCTGGCGTTACCATATACGTTGTGTAACCTTCTTTTTCTGCCTTCTTGGCCAAAGTCCCAATAACATCATCTGCCTCGTAACCTGTTGCAAACAAAACAGGAATTTTCAACGCACGTAAAATCTCTTGGATATATGGAACACCCTCTCTAATTGCTTCTGGTGTTTCGTCACGATTTGCTTTATATTCTGGAAAATCTACTGTTCTAACAGTTGCTTCTCCAACATCAAAAACTACAGCTAAATGCGTTGGTTGCTCACGTTTTATAACATCGAATAATGAATTTAGAAAACCCATAATTGCGGATGTATTGAAACCTTTTGAGTTTACTCGAGGATTTTTTATAAACGCATAATATCCTCTAAAAATCAACGCATAGGCATCTAGTAGAAAAAGTCTTTTATCTTTTGAATTCATAGGAAGTAAAGGTAATAAAAAAAGCTAAAGCGTAAAGATTTTTCAATTCTGATAATTAATATAAGAATACTAAATTTATGTAAATAAAGTACAGATATTGTGCTGGTTATGATAAAATAAATATTTATTTTTGTTAAAACCTTCAATACTATTTTAACTTAAAATTAAGAACTATGAAAACACTTCTAAATTTCTTATTTATCACGATTTCCACCTTCTCATTTGCACAAATTGATGAAGTTAAATACATAGACTTTTATGAATGGACTGGTCAAGATGGTAAAAAATATACTACCATACTGATTTCTAATGATATTTTAAACTCTTCATCTCCAAGAGGTGTTGCAAGAGTTAAGTATGTAAGTGAAGGAGTTACAAAAATTGTTGAATTTAATATGATTATTGGTTTTGAAAGATATGAAGATAATATTGAATTTATATTTGGTGGCGATGAAACTGCAATTTCTATAAAAGGCAACTCAAATTACACTCCTGATAATTTCTTAATTACTTATGCATACGATGGCAGTTATATTTCTGGATTTCAGGCCGACCATAATGAACTTACCAAAGGAGAGGAAGGACAACTTGCTGTTTTGTACCCAATCTATATAGATGATGCGAATCACCTAAGAGATCTTATTAAAGAATTTTATTCAGCTACAGATTCATTATATAGAGATTTAATGAAATATGCAGCTGATTTTGATTAAACATTTAATACTCTGGAGCTAATTCTAAAACTAAACCTTCCATTTCTGGTGAAATATTCAATTGGCAACCCAACCTAGAATTATCTTTCACATTGAATGCTTCTGACAACATTGCATCTTCATCTGGTGTCATTTCTGGTAATTCTATTTCTGGCGTCAATACATAACATTGACAAGAAGCACACATCGCCATACCACCACAAACACCAATTGTTCCTTCTGGCGCTAATTCATAAGCCCTTACCAACTCCATAATATTCATATTCATATCTGTTGGCGCATCAACCTCATGACTTTCGCCTTCTCTATCTATAATGGTAATTTTTATATCTGACATATTCATTTAAAATCTCATACAAATTTACAAATTTTAGATTCGACTAAAAAGAATCGAATACTATGATCGCTTAAAAAAAACAATTATAAATAGACTATTTTAAGTAAATTCACGTTGACAACTATTTAGAACATTTTATAAAAACAACAACATGTAATTTGAAAAAAGTATTCTTGTATTTCGCTTTAATTCCCATTTGGAATTTCGCTCAGGATCATCTCATTTGGAGCAATGATCAATACAGCGGAATAAATGGTGTATTAATTTCTCCAACTCATTCTTATCTTAACCCAAATAAATTCGATTTTAATTTAATTGGAGAAAACATTAGCGTACACAACGACTACCTTTATATTTCTAAACAAAGCGTTTTAGGATTAATCAATACAGAAATCGAAACTGCAAGACCCGAAAATGGTTTTACTGGTGATAAAAACCCAAATGTTTTAGATTTTTTCAATAAAGAAAAAGCAAGTTATTACATCAGTAACGATGTTCTAGGCCCATCTTTTTCAATCAAGAAAGAAATTAAAAATAAAATTTATCAATTTGGATTTTTCAGTAGATTAAGAACGCAATCTTCTGCAAAAAATCTGGATAATTACCTGAGATTTACAAATTCTGGTATTGACGAACCTTACTATTATCAATTAAATCCATTAAAAACTAATGTGATGAATTGGGCTGAATTTGGTTTGAATTTCGCCACTAACATTTACAAAACCAGCAATCAAGAAATATTGATTGGTGCTAATGTAAAATATGCAATGGGTTTAGACGCCGCAGTTTTAGAGAGCAAAAAAACATTAGAAATAGATGCAACTCATTATCCAGATCCAGAAAATCCTAGTAGAGAAAAAACTGATCTTTATTTATCAGATTATGATATAAAAGCAAGTTACGCGACAAATTACGATTTTGATGCAGAAAAATACAATTTCAACGCACAAGGAAACGGAATTGGAATTGATTTAGGAATCACTTTGTTGAACAAAAATAGTATTGATGAATGGTATAATTCGAAATTAAGTTTTAATCTACTCGATTTGGGTTATGTTAATTTCACAGGAGAAACTCACGAATTTATTGGAAATCGAGTTCAAATTCAGAACAATCCAAGATTAGACAATGCAGATATCAACAGCGCATCTGATTTGTTTCATCTTCTAAGTAACGAAGTTTATGGTGATGAAAACGCTTCTCTAATTGATAATAAATTCACCATCGGATTGCCAACAAGTTTACATTTTGGTTACAGCAAAAGAATGAATCCAAATCAATATTTTCATGTAAATTGGATACAAAGAACGCCAATTTTCGAAAACAGTTTGAAACGTGCAAATATCATCAACACATCATACAGCTACGAAAATGATTGGTTTGGATTTGGCCCAAGTCTTGGCTTGCATGAATATAAGAAATTACAATTTGGTGGATATTTACGATTAGGTCCATTAATTCTTGGTAGTGATAATGCTTTACCTTTTGTTTTTAAACAAAAGAAACTGAGTTCAGCTTCTTTTTATTTTGCTCTAAAAATTTATCCGTTTTGGGATGATGAACAAAAAAGAAGAGATCGTGGAGAATGTTTTTGTGACTAAAAAAAGGAATCAAAATTAATTGACTCCTTCATAATATGATAAAATAAACGTATTAATCAATCGCTTTCACGACTGCTTTTTCTGCTTCTTTTCGAGTTCCATCAAAACCATCAACACCAGAAACTGTTGTATATTTCAATACAAATTTTTTCCCTGGGTTTAATCGATTATAAACCGATTGACACATTAAAGTTGCTTCATGAAATCCGCATAAAATCAACTTCAATTTCCCTGGATAAGTATTGATATCCCCAATTGCGTAAATCCCTTCTACATTGGTCTGATAATCTAATGCATTATTCACTTTAATTGCATTTTTCTCGATCTCTAATCCCCAATCTGCAATCGGACCTAATTTTGGCGACAATCCAAACAAAGGAATAAAATAATCTGTCTCCATCACAAAAGACTCACCATCTTTCTCGATCACAATACTTTCTACCTTTCCTTCTCCATTTACACCAGTAATTTCGGCAGGAGTTATTAGGTTAATTTTTCCTAATTTCTTCAACTCAATTACTTTATCTACCGAATCCAAAGCTCCACGAAACTCATTTCTACGATGAACCAAAGTAACTTCTGAGGCAATTTCTGCTAAAAATATAGACCAATCAAGCGCAGAATCTCCACCACCAGCAATCACAATTTTCTTGTCACGAAACATTTCTGGATCACGTACAAAATATTCCACACCTTTTTCTTCGTAATCAGCAATATTTTCTATCGTTGGTTTTCTTGGCTCAAAAGAACCTAAACCACCAGCTATCGCTACTGCTTTACCATGAATCTGTTCACCACGATTTGTGGTCACAATAAAACTTCCGTCTTCTTGTTTATCTATTGTTGTTGCAATTTGGTTTAAAGAAAATCCAGGCTCGAATTGTTTGATTTGTTCCATCAAATTATCAATTAATTCTCCTGCGCCAACAGAAGGATAACCAGGAATATCAAAAATTGGTTTTTTAGGATAAAGCTCTGTTAATTGTCCGCCAGGCTGAGGCAAAGCATCAATTATATGACATCTAAGCTTTAATAAACCAGCTTCGAAAACCGCAAATAAACCTGTTGGACCAGCTCCTATAATGATAATATCTGTTTGAATCATTTTTAATTTAGAATTAAAATAAATAATTGACAAATTTAGGGAAAGTTCTTGATATTTAAACTGATTGACATCAGTGAAATAAAAAAAGCATAAGAAAACTTATGCTTTTAGAAGTAGCGAAGAGCAGAATCGAACTGCCGACCTCAGGGTTATGAATCCTGCGCTCTAACCATCTGAGCTACCTCGCCTAATTGGAGTGCAAATATAAATGTATTTTTATAATAAAAGCAAATAAAAATTATAAAAAACTAATATTTCTTGTCATAAAAAAATCCTCAAAATTGAATTTCAAGGATTTATATTTTCTAAAAATAGTAAAACGCAATTCTAACTCAAAGCATTTTTTATACGTTTCATTGCTTCTTCTAATTCTTCTACAGAAGCTGCATAAGAAATTCGAATACAATTTGGCGATCCGAATGCAGTTCCTGAAACAACCGCAACCAAAGCTTTTTCTAAAATAAATAACGCTAAATCATCAGCAGAATTTATCGTAATTCCTTGAAAGGTTTTACCAAATAATTCAGAAACATCTGGAAAAATATAAAACGCTCCTTCTGGTTCATTGACCTTAAAACCATCAATATCATTCGCCCAACCAATCATTAATTTTCTTCTTTCCTCAAAAGCATCAACCATGTATTGTATAGCAGAAGGATCTGCTTCTAATGCAGTAACAGCAGCTTTTTGCGCAATAGAATTTGCTCCTGAGGTTACTTGACCTTGCAAAGTTTCACACGCTTTAGCAATCCATTCTGGCGCTCCTATAAAACCAATTCGCCAACCAGTCATTGCAAAACCTTTTGCTAATCCGTTAATTGTAACTGTCTGATCATACACTTCTGGAAAAGACGCGATACTTGTCATTTTTTGCCCATAAGTAATATGTTCATAAATCTCATCAGAAATGATGATAATATTTTTGTATTTAGATAAAACTGTTGCAATTGATTTTAATTCTTCTTTAGAATAAACACTTCCCGAAGGATTACAAGGTGAACTATAAATAATTGCTTTTGTTTTTGGAGTAATTGCCGCTTCTATCTGTTCTGCAGTTACTTTAAAATCATTTTCTATCGTTGCATCAACAAAAATCGGTGTACCTTCAGATAACTCAACAATATCAGAATAACTTACCCAATATGGAGTTGGGATAATCACTTCGTCACCTTTAGAAATTAAAGATTGCAAAATATTATAAATCGATTGTTTAGCACCAGTAGAAACTACAATTTGAGATGGTTTATAATCAATTTGATTATCTCTTTTGAATTTTTTTATGATTGCATCTTTCAAATCTGGAAATCCTGCGATTGGTGGATAAGCTGACCAATTTTCATCAATTGCTTTTTTAGCTGCTTCTTTGATAAAATCTGGTGTGTTAAAATCTGGCTCACCGATACTCAAACTAATGATATCTAACCCTTGATTTTTTAATTCTCTTGCTTTTTGCGTCATCGCGATTGTCGCAGATGGTTTAAGTGACTGTAAGCGATTTGATAATTGCATAATAAAGTAATTACTTTTATTGTTTTTAAAGTTTTGTTATTTACTTGCGAATATAATTTATTCTCTTCAAAATTTATTTACTTTTATACGGTTTAATTATAAAAACATAATCTTATGGCTCAAATTAATTTTAAAGGAAATCCTATTCATACAAACGGAGAATTACCAAGTGTTGGTTCTACTGCTCCTGATTTTGAATTAACAGCTCAAGATTTGAGCTCAAAAAAATTATCAGATTATCATGGTAAAAATGTTGTTCTAAATATTTTCCCTAGTGTAGATACTGGCGTTTGTGCACAATCTGTAAGAACTTTTAATCAAAAATTATCTGAATTAGAAAACACAGTTGTTTTGTGCATTTCTAAAGATTTACCTTTTGCTTTGGGTAGATTTTGCGCAGCAGAGGGTTTAGACAATGTAGTTACTTTATCAGATTTCAAAACAGATGATTTTGTAAATGCTTACGGAGTAAAAATTACAGATGGTCCATTAGCTGGATTATTGAGCAGAGCAGTTGTTGTTATAAATCCTGAAGGTGAAGTTGTTTACACAGAACAAGTCCCAGAAATTGGTCAAGAACCAGATTACAACAATGCATTAGAAAAAATTAACTAATAAAAAAGTCCGACAATTGTCGGACTTTTTACTTTCTATTATCTTGTAAATAACATTTCGCGGTATTTTGTTAATGGCCACAAATTGTTATCAATTAAACCTTCTAATTCATCAGAATGTAAACGAACCTCATCAAACAAAGGTTTCACTTTCTTAGCAAAAGCTTCTGCTTGTTTTTGATGATCTTCTATTTTCTTCGTTTTATCTGCCTCTTTTATTAATTTATCTGTTGCAGATTTTATAGAATTAATATGTTTTGACACAACTCGAATCAACTCGATTTGATCTTTTGCTAAATCTTTGTATTCATCAGCAAAAATATCTTTTAAACCTTTCACATTTTCTACCAAAACATTTTGATAATTAACTGCAGCAGGAATAATTTGTGATAAAGCTAAATCAACCAAAACATTTGACTCAATTGAAATTTTTGTCGAATATTTTTCTAATTTGATTTCATTTCTTGCTTCGATTTCACGAGCAGATAATACACCTGTTTTCTCATAAATCTCTACATATTTAGGTTCTAATTCTAATTTTAAAGCCTCTGGTGTCGTTTTATAATTATTTAAACCACGTCCTTCTGCTTCTTTTACCCATTCATCAGAATAACCATCACCTTCGAATAAAATGTGTCGAGAAGATTTTACATATTCTCTCAGAATATTAAAAATCGCTTCATCTTTAGATAATCCACCTTCTATTAACGAATCTACTTCTACCTTAAAATCTCTTAATTGTTGCGCAACTATTGTATTAATTACCGTCATTGGTTCAGCACAATTTGCAGCCGATCCAACAGCACGAATCTCGAATTTATTACCTGTAAAAGCAAATGGTGAAGTTCTATTACGATCTGTATTGTCTAATAAAATTTCTGGAATTTTACCAACAACATTTAACTTAAGAACTGTTTTTTCTTCTGGTGATAATTTACCTTCTGTTACTTTTTCTAACTCATCTAAAACAGCTGTCAATTGAGATCCAATAAAAATTGAAATAATCGCTGGTGGCGCTTCATTAGCTCCCAAACGATGATCGTTACCGGCTTCTGCAATCGCAGAACGTAACATATCTCCATATTCTGAAACTGCTTTTATCGTATTCACGAAAAACGTCAAAAATTGTAAATTTTTCTTTGGATTTTTACCTGGCGACAATAAATTTTCACCTGTATCAGTTGATAAAGACCAATTATTATGTTTACCAGAACCGTTTACTCCCGCAAAAGGTTTCTCGTGTAAAAGAACTTTAAAATCGTGTTTTTTAGCAATTCTTCCCATCAAATCCATTAATAGCGAATTGTGATCAACCGCCTGATTTGCTTCTTCGAACATTGGTGCACATTCGAACTGATTTGGCGCAACTTCGTTGTGACGAGTTGTAATCGGAATTCCTAATTTCATAGATTCGATCTCTAACTCTTGCATAAATGCCATTACACGCATAGGAATTGCCCCAAAATAATGATCATCTAATTGCTGACCTTTTGCTGGTGAATGCCCTACCAAAGTTCTACCTGTCAATTGTAAATCGGGACGAGAATTATATAAATTCAAATCCACCAAGAAATATTCTTGCTCCCATCCTAAAGTAGATTGAACTTTAGAAACGTTTTTGTCAAAATATTTTGCCACATCTGTCGCTGCATCATCAACAACTTGTAAAGCTCTTAACAATGGAACTTTATAATCTAATGTTTCTCCTGTGTATGAAATAAATACTGAAGGAATAAACAAGGTTGTACCAATGATAAATGCTGTAGAAGTTGGATCCCAAGCCGTATAACCTCGTGCTTCGAATGTATTTCTAATTCCTCCATTTGGAAAAGATGACGCATCTGGTTCTTGCTGAACTAATGCAGAACCTTCGAACGTATCAATTGCACGACCATCTTCTGTTGGACGGAAAAACGAATCATGTTTCTCTGCTGTTGTTCCTGTTAATGGTTGAAACCAATGCGTGAAATGTGTAGCTCCTTTAGAAATTGCCCAATCTTTCATTGCTGACGCAACTTGATCTGAGAATTCGCGAGGTATTTTTGTTCCTTTCTCTTTAGCCGAGATAATTGCTTTAAAAGCTGGTTTTGGCAAATATTCTCTCATAGTATCTAGAGAAAATACATTCTGATTGAATAATGTTGATAACTTATCAGCAATTACAATCTTTTCTGCTTGTTTGTTAACTGTCTTTTCTAGTGCTTTAAATCTTAATGTAGACATTGCGCTCGTTTTTTTTGTTTGATGAAGCAAAAATAATACATTTTAATATACACACCCTATTTTTTATAGGGGTTAATAAAAATTTATTATAAAAATAACATTCAACCTTATCAAATCGAGAACTTGAAAATATAAAAACAAAAAAAAACGACCATGAATTCATGGTCGTTTCTACAGCACTCATATAAAAAGTTGTAGGATTTTATCTAAATCGATCTATAGATTTCACAAGTTTTTCGTCCTTTTTAATAAAATGATTGGCTACAAAAGATAACACAATCGGAATGATCGGCACGAAAATCAAAATACCTTTCTCAGAAAAACTTTCTCCAGGTAAGATTAATAGATAATATAGTAAAAAGCCTAAAATTAAAATATTCAATAATATGTTTAACCATCCTAATTTTATTTGCAATTTTCTATTTTTGAAAAGCATGATGGTTAAGAACGATAAAAATGCGGAAAAGAAAAAGGCAAACATTGCAATTGCATCACCATTTGCTGGATTAGAAAGCCAATCGACGATTAAATCGTACATTCTATCTGCATTGATTGCAAATATACTAGAAAATATTCCACTTAAAAATAAAAATATACTTTGTTTTCTCTGAATCATTGAAAAAAATTTCTGTACAAAATTACTATTTTTTTTTTGAGTTAATTCAATTATTCGTACTATTGCATGACACAAATCTCATATTTTACTCATCATTACAAGAACATTGTTTTGATTTCCAATCACTTTTAATAAATAAAATTTCTTAAATCTAAATATTACCTCAAGAAGGATTATGTTTGAATTATCACAAATTAAGACAAGTAAACTGCCTGAATTACAAGAAATGGCAGAACAATTACAGATACAAGGTTTCAAAAAAATGAAGAAAGGTGAATTAGTTGAAGCTATTTCTACGCTTTTATCTTCACAAACAAGCGAACCAGAAGTTGCAAAACCAGAACCTAAAAGCAAACCAAAAGTTGAAGTAGAAAAAACTGAAGAAAAGGTTGTTGAGACAGAAAAACCAAGTCAAAAAGAAGACAAACCTAAAAGATCTCGTGTAAAAACCGAAACCACTTCACCAGAATCTACAACTTCTAATCATGTTTCTGCAGAACCTTCGACAGAAATAGAAAAACCTCAAAACAATCAAAATCAAAACAAAAAACAACATCAAAATAACAAACAGAGGGATTTTCAAGATAATAGAAAGCAAAAAAACAATCAAAATCGTCATCAAAACGCAGATCAAAATTCTGATCAACAACAGAAAAATAAATACAGAGCTGCGAATTATGAATTTGATGGAATTATAAAAACAGAAGGCGTTTTAGAAATTTTACCTGATAATAATTACGGTTTTTTACGTTCATCTGATTTTAATTATTTGTCTTCACCAGATGATGTTTATGTTTCTCAATCGCAAATCAGATTGTTTGGTTTAAAAACAGGAGACACCATTACAGGAGAAGTTCGTCCACCAAAAGAAGGAGAAAAATATTTTCCGTTAATTAAAATTATAGAAATCAACGGTCGAACACCAGACTTTGTAAGAGATCGCATTTCTTTTGAACATTTAACTCCTTTATTTCCGAACGAAAAATTTAACTTGAATAACTCTCGTTCACTTTCTAACAGAATTTTAGATCTTTTTGCCCCAATTGGTAAAGGTCAGCGTGGAATGATCGTTGCGCAACCAAAAACAGGTAAAACAACTTTACTGAAAGATATCGCGAACGGAATTGCACAAAATCATCCAGAAGTTTATCTTATTGTTTTATTGATCGACGAACGTCCTGAGGAGGTTACCGATATGAAACGTTCTGTGAATGGAGAAGTTATTGCTTCTACTTTTGACGAGGAAGCTTCTAGACACGTAAAAGTTGCCAATATTGTTTTAGAAAAAGCAAAAAGAATGGTAGAATGTGGACACGATGTGGTTATTTTATTAGATTCTATCACACGCCTTGCACGCGCTTACAATACTGTTTCACCAGCTTCTGGTAAAGTTCTTTCTGGTGGTGTAGATGCGAATGCTTTGCACAAACCAAAACGTTTCTTTGGAGCTGCGCGTAACATAGAAAATGGTGGATCTTTAACAATTATCGCAACAGCTTTAATTGATACAGGATCTAAAATGGACGAAGTTATTTTCGAAGAATTTAAAGGAACTGGTAATATGGAGTTACAATTGGATCGTAAAATTGCAAACAAACGTATTTTTCCTGCGATTGACTTGGTTAACTCTTCTACACGTAAAGACGATTTATTATTAGACGAATTAACGCAACAACGTTTATGGATTCTTAGAAACCACTTATCAGATATGAATCCTGTTGAGGCAATGGATTTCTTATACAACAGAATAAAAAGCACAAGAGATAACGATGAATTCTTAATCTCTATGAATAAATAAAATAGAAAAGCTTCACAATTGTGAAGCTTTTTTTTGTTGTAATTCTTTTAGATTTCAATAAAATTAGTGATTCTTATTTTTCTTTATTTTACTAATTTTAAACAAAAATTAATATGAAATCTTTTTTAGCTGGAATAGCAATTTTACTTTTCTGCAATAACGTTTTTAGTCAGACCAAGATAAATAAATACCATTCTTCTGATCTAAAATTTAAAGAAATAATTGATGAATTTGGCGAACCATTAAAAGGCAAATCTTTATTGATAATGAATTACTTTTCGACTAATACAGGAAGTTTGTATTTTTTCTTGAATGAAAGTAAATCTAAAAACAATGCTTTTTTAACTGATGAACCAAAAGATTTACATGCTGGTATTTTCTTGGAAGATCATGGTGGATTGTTAGAAAAAATAACTTTTAAAGATTTTGCTGTAGGATTATCCCAACCTGTTTATTTAGAAGAATTTTGTAACATTCAAGATATTGACAACAATAGCTATCCTGAATTTTATTTAATGTATTTCACAGAATCTGATGGCTTGGATGCTAAACCTTTAAAATTGATTATTTACACAAGTTCTGATAAAGGAAAAACGTATCAAAAGTCTAAAATCACTGCTTGGATTCCGTTTCAACCAGAAGATAAATTGAAAATTGAAAAAGATTCTAACTTCAATAATCTGGATAAAAAAATCCAACAAAAAGCCGAGCAATCCTTAAATCAAGCCATTAAAACTTTAGAATAATCGCATCATAAAAAAAGTAGCAAAAACGAGCTACTTTTTATTTTTAAAATGTTCTAAAAAATTATCTGGATGCGCTCCTGTACGCTCTTCTCTATCTAATGAATCTATTTTTTTCACATCTTCAGAACTCAGTTCAAAATCAAAAATCAAGGCATTATCTGCAATTCTTTCTGCTTTTACACTTTTAGGAATTGTTGCTACACCTTTTTGCAAATCCCATCGTAACAAAATTTGCGCAGGACTTTTTTTGTATTGATCAGCCAGATTAAGAATCAATTCATTATCTAACAATCGACCACGCATCAATGGTGACCAAGCCTGATATACAATATCTTTTTCTTGGCAAAAATCTAACAAATTTTGTTGCACCAATCTCGGATGAAATTCGTTTTGTAAAAGCATCGGTTTCACCTCGAAATTCTTTTCTAAATCTTCTATATGATGTTGCAAACAATTAGATAAACCAATTGCTTTCACAACTCCAGATTGATACAAATATTCAAAAGCTCGCCAAGTTTCTAAAAACAAATCTGGCACAGGCCAATGAATTAAATACATATCAATATAATCTAAATTTAGATTTTTCAATGATTTATCGAAAGCACGTAAAGTTGCATCAAAACCCATATCATCAATCCAAACTTTAGTTGTAACAAACAATTCAGAACGATTAACATTCGCGGTTTTTATAGCTTCGCCAACTCCCGTTTCGTTTTTGTAATAAGAAGCAGTATCAATTAAACGGTAATCATTATCCAAAGCAGCATGAATCGAATTAATTACCTCATCGCCATTTTCGGTTTTATAAACTCCCAAACCAAAATAAGGCATTTCTATTTGATTACTAAATTTAACTTTACCTGATATATCTGTAATTTTCATCATGATTAAAAATAAAAAAAGCAATTTAAAAAAATTGCTTTTTACACGTTAAAATAAATCAAATGCGATCTGAATATTTCCAGAATCGTTGATCGGACTCCAAGAAGCTGTTGCACTTATTGGCAAATCGTATCTACCCAAATGCAGCGTTTTACCCATAACAAAACCAACATTTGCTAAACCAGATTTTGGTCCGTAAAAATTTCTATCTTTATTATCATCTTCTGGCGATAGCGCAAAAGCACCACCAACAAAAAGACTCAAATCAATTGCTTTTCCTTTAACTACTGGATACGATGCCTGAACATATGTTGAATATAAATTCTTCTCATTATTCACTCCACGATCACGACCATGAATCACCGTTGCCCAATATAAATTAAGTGGAACTTTCTCTGAAAAAGTATAAGAAACTGACAAATCTAAAAAATGACCTGTTTGATCTGCATTGTATTCAAAAAAGTCTGAATTATTCCAAGTTGCATTGGTCGAATAATTGTAAATATCCCACAAAGCAAATGTCAAATTCTTAACAGGAGAGTAGATTACGTAATAATCGAATTCACGGTATTCACCATTCGTCCCATAACCTCCCCAAACACCAGCTTTTAATTTACCATCTTTTGTACTTACACCAGCATCAACATCCATCACTGCAGAATTTGTAACCGCAATTCCTCGCCATAAATGCATCGATTTCACTTGACCATGAAGATAAAAAGGTGTTATTTCTTGCTGAAATTCGTCGTTTAACGAAAGCTCACTACTGTCAGATTCTTCTTGAGCAAATATTGATGTTGAACACATTACACATACACCCAAGAATAATGCTTTTATACTATTAATTTTTCTCATTGCTTAACTTTTTGGTTTTGATAATTAACTAGCTAAAGCATTAAATAAAAGAGCCGCAACAACAGCACCCAAAATTGGACCTACAATTGGTACCCAAGCATATCCCCAATTACTAGAACCTTTACCTTTCATTGGTAAAATAGCATGCATAATTCTTGGTCCTAAATCTCTAGCAGGATTAATTGCATAACCAGTTGTCCCACCTAAAGATAAACCTATCGACCAAACAATAAACGCTACTGGTAAAGCACCTACAGAACCTAAACCTATTTTAGCTTCCTCTTGACCAACCGTACCAGATGCTCCGGCAAAATAGAACACGCAGAATACTAATACAAAAGTTCCTAAAACTTCTGATAAAACATTTCTAAATGCATTTGGAATTGCTGGTCCAGTTGAAAAAACACCCAACTGAGAACCTGGATCATCTGACGAAGCATCAAAATGATCTTTATACATTGCCCAATTCAAAAAAGCACCAATCATTGCACCTAATAATTGCGCAACAATAAAAGACGGAACACCTGCCCAATCAAACTTACCAGCAAGAGCCAAACCTATAGTAACAGCAGGATTAAGATGCGCACCACTTACTGGTCCAGCAATCACAACACCAGCAAAAACTGCCAATGCCCAACCTGTTGTTATCACTATCCAACCAGAATTATTTCCGATTGTTTTTTTCAAAGAAACGTTAGAACATACACCACCCCCTAATAATATCAAGACAGCAGTACCGATTAATTCAGCTGTAAACTCATTCATTTTGTATCAATTTTGTGTTAATCTTCTATCCAGTTTTGAGTTCTTTTCACAGCTTTCTTCCAGAATTTAATTAAATCGGCTCTCTTATCAGCTTCCATTTCTGGTTTAAATTCACGATCCTCTTTCCATTGAACTTTAATTTCTTCTATATCCTTCCAATATCCAACTGCTAAACCAGCCAAATATGCTGCACCTAGAGAAGTTGTTTCTAAGACTTTTGGTCTGATAACATTATTTTCGATTAAATCAGACTGAAATTGCATCAATACATTATTTGCACAAGCACCACCATCAACTCTTAATTCTTTTATTTCACCATTAATATCCGACTCCATGCTTTTAATTAAATCATCTACCTGAAAAGCAATTCCTTGTATAGCTGCTTTTGCAATATGCGCTTTAGTTGTACCACGAGTAATCCCGAAAATAGCTCCTCTTGCGTATTGATCCCAATAAGGTGCACCTAAACCAGTAAGCGCTGGCACAAAATATACACCACCATTATCTTCGACAGAAGCAGATAAAGCCTCACTTTCTGGTGCTGAAGAAATGATTTGTAAACCATCTCTCAACCATTGAATAACCGCTCCACCAACAAAAACAGAACCTTCTAATGCATAAGTTGTTTTTCCATTAATTTTCCATCCAACAGTTGTCAATAAATTATTTTTAGAAAAAACTGGTTTATCACCGATATTCATCAATAAAAAACATCCTGTTCCGTAAGTATTTTTAGCCATACCTTCTTCGACACACATTTGACCAAAAAGAGCAGCTTGTTGATCACCAGCAATACCAGCAATCGGAATTTTTGTTGAGAAAAGCGTCGTAGAAGTTTCACCATAGATTTCACTACTTTCTTTAACTTCTGGTAAGATAGATTTCGGAACCTCGAATAACTCTAACAACTCCTCGTCCCACTCCATTGTATTGATATTAAACAATAAAGTCCTAGAAGCGTTTGATACATCTGTAATATGCATTTTACCACGAGTAAATTTCCATACCAACCAACTATCTACTGTACCAAAACATAATTTACCAGCTTCTGCTTTTTCTCTTGCTCCTTCTACATTATCTAAAATCCATTTGATTTTTGTAGCACAGAAATAAGAATCGATTACCAATCCTGTTTTTTCTAAAATCTTTTCTGTGTAACCTTTTTCTTTTAGAGAATCGCAATATTTAGAAGTTCTTCTGTCTTGCCAAACAATCGCGTTATAGATTGGATCGCCCGTTTCTCTATCCCAAACAATTGTTGTTTCTCTCTGATTAGTAATCCCAATTGCAGCGATATTTGTTCCGTTAAGATCTGCTTTGGCAACTGACTCAGCAGCTACTGAAGATTGCGTGTACCAAATCTCATTAGGATCATGTTCTACCCAACCTGGTTGAGGGAAAATTTGTTGAAAATCTTTTTGAGAAACGGCTACAATTTCACCATCGTGATTGTAAATAATTGCTCTAGAACTGGTCGTACCTTGGTCTAGCGCAAGAATAAATTTTTCTTGTGTTTCCATATTGTGGTTTTTATAAATAAATGATTATTAAGCTAATACAAGAAATATTAACTTATTTTGATTTTTAACTATAACTGATAAATTTTTGCTAATTCTGTAAATTCTCGAACCTCATTTTCTATCCAAGATTCATCCTTACCTAACTCTTTCGCCATTACAGTTGCAACTTGCTTAGAAATTTCAACAGCACCTTTTGCATCTAGCAACAACAATCGAATTCTTCTTGCTAAAACATCTTCTAGTTTTACAGCCATTTCGTTTCTAACAGCAAATACAACACAAGCATAAGTGTACTCGTATTTTGGTAATAAACGTTTAGCAAATTCTGGATTTTCTTTTTCTAATTTTGAAATTTCTGATCGATCAGAACCATAAAAATGTAAATCTTCTTCATGATTGATATTAGTATCATAACCATGAATATGCAATTCTTCTGTTTTACATTCTTTCTTAGGAAGTTTATTCAACTCAATTACTTTATCAATCGTATCTTGAGCCATTCTACGGAATGTAGTCCATTTACCTCCAATAATCGTTACCAATCCACTATCTGAAACCATAATTTTATGACTTCTAGAAATTTCTTTGGTATTTTTACCGTCACCTTGTGGAGCAGCCAAAGGTCTTAGTCCAGCAAAAATTGCTAAGACATCATCTTTTGTCGGTTTTTTGGTTAGATATTTTTGGGCAGTAGTTAAAATAAAATCAATTTCTTCGTCTAAAGCTCTAGGCTCTAATTCTGCATGATCTCTAAGTGTATCGGTTGTCCCTAAAATCAATTTATCGTGCCATGGAACAGCAAACAAAACTCGACCATCACTGGTTTTTGGGATCATCAAAGCATTATTACCAGGCAAAAAACTTTTATCTATTGTAATATGTACACCTTGACTCGGTTTTACTAAATGCGGTGCATTTGGTTTATCTAATTGTAGAACATTATCTGCATAAACCCCTGTTGCATTAATTACAACTTTTGCATTCAACTCTATAACTTGGTCAGATTCTATTGTTTTAATTTTTACGCCAGAAACTTGACCTTTATCATCTTTCAACAAGCCAACAACTTTTGAATAGTTTAATACACAAGCTCCGTTTTCTACAGCTGTTTGGGCTACATTTAGAGCTAAACGAGAATCGTCAAATTGACCATCCTGATAAACCACACCACCTTTAAGACCATTCGCTTTCACAGTTGGCAACATATCTAACGTATGTTTAGAATTGATGTATCTTGATTTTCCTAAACTCAACTTTCCAGCTAAGAAATCATAAAACTTCAATCCAATCGTATAAAGTATGTTATCGAAATAAGTATAATTAGGAATCACAAAAGAAGTATTTCTTGTAAGATGCGGTGCATTTTTCAACAACAAACCTCTCTCATGACAAGCTTCTTTTACCAAACCAATATCTCCTTGAGCCATGTAACGAACACCTCCATGCAATAATTTTGTTGCTTTACTAGAAGTTCCTTTCGCAAAATCGGCTTGTTCTACCAATAAAGTTTTATAACCACGAGTCGTTGCATCCATTGCACAACCTAAACCTGTAGCTCCCCCTCCAATGATGACAACATCCCAATCTTTTGATAACTCTAACTGATTTAATAATGATTCTCTTTTCATAATGACTTATTTCGAAATCAAAAATAATAAAAAAAAATAAATAAAAAACAAAAAGAAACATTTTTTGTGTACTTTGTACAATAATAAATTATCTATTCTTTAGTAAATTTGCTCAATAATTTAAACCAAACACAATGATACAGCTAGAAACAATGGCACAAAGACATAATTTCATTTTAGATCAATTGGATAGAAATGAAATGCTAAAAGTTTCTGATTTAGCCAAAAAATTAGATGTGTCTATTGTCACCTTAAGAAAAGACCTTAAAACACTAGAGAACAAAAACTTAATATACAGAACACACGGATTAATTTACAAATCTAATCCTTACACACAAGATATTAACGTTAGCGAAAAAAGCTTAATCAACTCCGAACAAAAGAAAGAAATCGGAAAGTTTGCTGCAACATTAATAGAGCCTAACGACGCAATTTTAATAGCATCCGGAACCACAGTTTTACACTTTGCTAACGCAATAAACGTAACCAATGGAAAGCTAACTGTTGTAACCTCTGCAATGAATGTTGCTTTAGCTTTAAGTGGAAAATCAAACATAGAAGTAATCCAACTTGGTGGTGTAGTTCGCCCAAATTCAACCTCAGTTGTTGGACCTTATGCAGAAGAAATCTTAAAAAACATGTCCTTCTCCAAACTATTTCTTGGGGTTGATGGGGTTGATGGTGAATATGGTTGCTCAACTTCTAATTTACTAGAAGCCAACTTAAATCACACCATGATAAAAGCAGCACAAAAAACAATTGTATTAACTGACTGTAGTAAATTCGGAAAAAAAGGATTTGGAAAAATATGTGATTTAAGTGAAGTTGACCATATCATCACCGATTCTGGAGTCACATCAAAATCTAAAAAAGCAATAGATGATTTAGGAATTGAACTTACAATTGTTTAGGTTTCTTTTAATTTCTTTTTAGTTTCTAATTAAAAAAAAATACTATTTGGAATTTAATTCTGTCGGTACTTTTCCAAATTCTTTTTTGAAGGCAGTGGCGAAATGAGAACGATTCTTAAAACCGACTTCCAAATACAGTTCGCCAATTTTAATGTGTTTTGTTTGCAATAATTCGTGGGCCTTTTCCAGACGTTTTTTTTGCAACCATTTTTGAGGTGTGAGGTCGCTAATTTTCTTAAAATCTCTTTTAAATGTCGCCAAACTTCTACCTGTGTACTGCGCAATTTCCTCCATCGACAGTTCATACTTATAGTTTTCATTTAAGAAATCCAATATGTCAATTTTCCAAGGTTCCGTGAAGTCAAATAAAGTAGGATAAAATCTTGGACTGAGATGCAATAAGGTCACAATTGCTTCCTTAATTTTAAGTTGCATTACTTCATCAATGGGCTTTTCCGCTGATTGTAAATACGGAAATAAAGAAGTAAAAATACTTTCAATTGCTGCGGATTCAGGTAATATCAAGGCTCCAGAAGTTAGCGATTTCGTTTTGTCTGGAAAGGAATTTTGATCTAAATTTTGATAAAATTGACGCAAGAAATTTCTATCAAAAAGGATAGCAATACTTTTGTAAGGTTCATTATTTACGGGCCTTTTAGTGAAACGAACACGATGATCTTTTTTGATGAACACACATTTCCCCGCAGGAACTTTCAGTTTTTTTTGCTCACCTATTGCCACTATTATTTCTCCTGAAAAAACATAGATTAATTGATGAACCGCACTTTTGATATCACACAATGTTTCGCCATCAGAAAAATAACTAAAAAATACATCAGAATAATTGAATATTGATTCGCAACTTGCAGCATTAGTATTGCTGCTTATATTCGTTTTAGTCTCCATATTTTCTTAACTTTTACAAGCGTAAATTTACGTAAATTATTTTTTGGAATGTTCCTTTAAGGCTCATTTATTGATTTTAATATGACCCGTACAGCAACAAACATTGAGCTTTAAAACAACAGGCTTTTCTTTCTATGATAGTACCTTTGTACGCATAAAATTATCAGAAATGAAAAATATAGAAGGAAAAGTAGTTATTATAACAGGCGCGAGCAGCGGACTAGGTGAAGCTGCGGCAAAAATGTTATCTGAAAATGGTGCGATTGTAGTCTTGGGTGCAAGACGAGAAGAAAGAATTAATGCTTTAGCAAAGGAAATTAACCAACATGGAGGCAAAGCATTGGCAGTTAAAACGGATGTTACTGAACTCTCACAAGTTAAAAATCTTATCGATAGTGCAGTCAATACTTTTGGGCGTATTGATGTTTTGATTAACAATGCAGGTTTGATGCCACTATCGCCCCTAGAAAATCTTCGTACCGACGATTGGGACAAAATGATTGATGTCAATATCAAGGGTGTCTTGTATGGAATTGCAGCAGCATTGCCTTATATGAAAACCCAAAAATCGGGACAATTTATCAATGTTTCTTCCGTGTCTGGACATGTGCTTAATCCCGGTGCGGCTGTTTATGCGGGCACTAAACATGCGGTAAGAGCCATCAGTGAAGGGTTACGCCAAGAAGTTAAACCTTATCATATTCGTACAACAATCGTTTCTCCTGGTGCAGTAGCCACCGAACTGCCCAATTCAGTAACAGACGAATCTGCCCGCGACGGTTTGAAAACGTGGTACGGTGAAAATGCTTTACCAGTAGATTCCTTTGCCCGTGTGGTTTTGTTTGCCGTTAGTCAGCCGGAAGAAGTGGATATCAATGAAATTTTGTTTCGCCCTACAGTGCAGATTTTATAAATAGTTAAACAAATTCAATATGAAAAAAATACTAGTAATTGTAATGTGTAGTTTTTTGTTTTCGCACTACACATTTGCACAAAAAAATAAACGCATTTCCTCGAAAGGATTTGCGGTTTTAGAAAAAGGTGGAAAATTTCAAGATTATAAATTCACCAGACATTCTCTTGGAGAAAATGACGTTTTGATTGAAATAAAATACGCATCCATTTGCCATAGCGACGTGCATCAGGTAAACGATGATTGGCGACCAGGCAATTTCCCGATGGTTCCCGGACACGAAATGGTTGGTGTGGTTACTAAAGTTGGTTCTAAAGTAACTAAATTTAAAATTGGTGACTACGCGGGTGTGGGAACGATGGTTAATTCTTCGGACACAACACAAGCCTACAAAGAAGAAAATGGCGGTGTTTGGAATCCTATGAAAACTGTTTGGACCTATAACGCCAATGATCCTTTTCATAATAATGAACCAACCCAAGGTGGGTACGCCAACAATATCGTAGTTAATGAAAATTTCTCCATTAAAGTTCCCCAAAATGCAGACTTGCAAAAAATAGCACCACTTTTTTGTGCAGGGATTACGGTTTATTCTCCCATACAATTTAGTAAAGTAAGCAAAGGTCAAAAGGTTGCTGTAGCTGGCTTTGGTGGCTTGGGAGATATGGCGGTGAAATTTTTACAAGCCATTGGCGCTGATATCACCGTGATTGACGTAAACGACGAAAAGCGCGCGTTAGCCGAAAAAATGGGATTAAAATATTTGGATGGGAAAAATGCACAAGAAGTGCAAGCGCATAACAATCAATTTGATTTTGTACTCAGTACCGTTCCAACAAGCTACGATCCTTATCTGTATTTAGATCTGTTGAAAGTTCGTGGCGAAATGGCTGTTGTAGGGCAACCTGCTGTTACCGACAAAGCGGCGGTCCAAATGCTTAGTTTACCTTTTCACGCAAACAAATTGATGTACGGATCTGTGATTGGCACTTTGGAAATGGAGCAAAGAATGGTTGATTGGTGTGTAGAAAACAATGTATATCCTGATGTAAAAATTATTCCAGCTAATGCAGAATCGATCACAGAAGTATATCACTTATTGAGAAATCACGAAGGCGTATTTCGCTACGTGATTGATATGACAACCTTAAAATAAAAATGACACAGAATAGAAAATATACGGTGATTACGGGTGCTAGTTCGGGTATTGGTTATGAAGCAGCGAAAGCCTTTTCCAATATAGGAAAGAACGTAATTATCGTAGCGAGAAGAAGTGAAAAATTATTGAAATTAAAAGAAGAAATAGTGGCACAAAATCCAACAATCAATGTCATTACAAAATCCGTCGATTTGTCCAAATCAGAAGCTTCTTTGGAATTATACCGAGAACTGAAAAACTATGAAATTGAAACCTGGATTAACAATGCTGGCTTTGGTTTTGATGGATTGTTAATCGACCAATCGTTAGAAAATATTTCGGAAATGATTCATCTAAATGTCGAAACATTGGCATTGTTGTCAACATTGTACGCAAAAGATTATAAAGATGTTTCAGGTGCTCAACTCGTCAACATTGCGTCCATAGTTGGTTATGAATTAATTCCAAAAACCGTAAGTTATGCAGCAACTAAATTTTTTGTGACTGCATTTACAGAAGGTTTAGATCAGGAATTAAAATTCAATAACTATAAATTACGTGCAAAAATATTAGCACCAGCAGCAACCAAATCCGAATTTTCAGGAATTGCAAGAAATTCAGAAGAATTCAACTATGAACAAAATTTCGAGCGATATCACACCGCTGCAGAAATGGCTGAATTCTTATTACAACTATACAATAGCGATAAAACCGTTGGTATCGTCAATAGCGAAACGTATCAGTTTGAATTGAACGATAACTTGCATAAGTTTACTACACAAAAAGATCAGTAATTAATTTTACTGATCTTTTTATTAGAAATCAACCATATAATTCCATTCGCATTTCTACCAAAACACTTTCCACTTTTTCTTTGTTAGGAATTTCTGGAAGCGTAGAATTTTGATGCAATAAATTTAATTCTGAAAGCAAATTTTCAGCATAAAGAATCAAAGCATCATATTCCCAATTTCCGGCTTTGATGTCTAATAATTCTTCACGATTTTCCACGCGAATGTTTAGACGATTGGTTTCAAAAATTTTCACTGCCGATTGCAACAATCTAATGGTGTGCATCATATTTTTACTGTCGTAATTTTTGCCGTGTTTTTGGTTGGTATTGTATCGGTCTTCATTTCTTTTTTCCACCCAAGCCCAATATTCTTTGTAATTTTTACAATACGAAGAATAAGCTTCTTGATTGAAAAACAGATACGCTTTTGGAGTTTCTCCTTTCGGAATTGACGACAAATTCACTTCATTAGAATCTTCATTTTTAAAAATTCCATCGTAGTTTTTATCACCAATCTCATCATAAAATAAAGCAAAAACACCTTTAGAATTTGGCATTTTAGACAAACCACATAATTTTTGGTCAAATGTCTTTTCATTCAGCCAAGATTGAACAGGAATTGAAGCGGCATTTTCCAAAATCACACAGAAATCAAGAATGCCTTTTCGGTTTTCTTCCATCGGATTCACAATTTTTTTATTGAGTCCGCGCGCTTTTTGAATTTGCGTCAAAGCATATCCACCAAAGGTTTCTTTGCAAAGTTTTGATAAAAAATCTTCTTGACGAAATTGATTCATTATCGGATTTTTGTACAAAATGCAATCTTCTGGCGAAGCCAAAATTTCTAAAATATTCGGATTGTTTTTCAATAATAATTCAACAAATCTTCCGATTTCATAATACACGATATCGTTCGTTTCGTTTGAAACTTGCGGAATGTATTCTAAACCAAAGAACAAATTTTTGGGCAAATAAAAAACGCCTTTTATGTCTGTATCCGAACTTTCCGTTGCCAATCCGAAAGATTTACTTCCGGAAATGGCTTCGAAAAGAATTAAGTTATTTTCTTTTAAAAAATCGATGGTGATCATTGCTACGAATTTAATAATTCCACAAATATTTTCTCTGCTGCTTTTTTGTCGAAATTTCCTGCTCTTAACGCTTTTGCTTTTTCGGAAAGTTCAGCGATTTCTGATTTCAAATAATTGAACAATTCCGAATCATTCGGATGAACATATTTTTCACCATTTTCGGATTTTACTTTCAATAAAAAATCGACTTTTTCCAATATGTTTTTTGGTAACAAATCCAACATTTCGTGAAAGATTACTGGAGGAAAAGTCTCTTTTTCAACCACCCATTTTGCAGCTAAAGTTGTTCGCAAACAATAAAAATAATCTTTCAGTTTTACATTTTCTTTATTGCAAGATTCCAAGTATTTTTTACTGATGCTCAAATAATGAAAAACCACTGCAACAGGCGAAAACGCATCTTTTGCCAAAGGCAACATCTTTTCTAAAAATGCATCATTTTTCAGATAGACGATATGCGAATACAAATGCTCCAAAAGCGAAACATTGGATTTTGCCAAAAGGTGAAAAGTCCTCTTCAAATCCCAACCGGAACCATCCAAATCATCTTCGGTCATAAACTCTATTGTGTCCCGTTTTTCCCAAGGTGACAAATACCAATCTGTCGGATGTTTGTACACAAAACGAATGTCGTAATCGCTGTCTGGAGAAGCAAATCCCCACGATCGACTTCCTGATTCTATCGCAAAAAGTATTTCTATGTTTTTCTCTTTTTCAAGAGTTTTTAATTTATCTATTATTTTTGTTTTCATTTGTAATTGTTTAATATGAAATTCATAAATCCCTCATTGTGATAATTTCTAAACTTTTTAGAACCGCATTTATCACATACACTGACAAAAGATTTAAAAGGAATTCCTAGTTTATATTTTATTTTTAAACCAGGAAAAACCAATTGTTTACAGTCTTCACAAAATCGACTTTTTCGAAGTTCTGCAGGAATATTCAATTTTTCCATTAAGAGAAATATCTTAAGCTCTTCTAAAATAAAATTATTTGAGTTTTCAAGTGTTAGACCTTTGTTATACAATATTGAACCGTCAAATTTTAAATAACTTAGGTCTTCATCAATTTCACAAAACACTATATATCTGCTGTCACAATTTGTTACTTCTACTATTTTTAACATTTGCGAAAAAGCAAATTCGATAGAAATTTTATTGTTGATGGCTTGATTTGCAATTGAAATGGCATATTTATTAATTAATTCGTCATCAGAAATTTCAAATCTAATATTTAAGTCTTGAATACAATTCCAAAAGTAATTTTCCCTTTCTTCAGTAGTTTCATAATCTAGTCCCGCAAGAATATAGAGATTATCACTATTATAACCTAAATCAATTGCGTTTACTGCCCAATCTACAAGTCTTTTGCTATTAAAGAAAGTTAATTTTCTTTCTGCCAAAACACTCAAGGTTAAATCTTCTATTTTCATTCTCTTTTGAATTTTTATTAATTTTTACGCCCTATTCTATTTCTCGCTTTCTTCTTCCAAGGCGCATTTTTCTGCACGTCTCCTGCCATAATACAACCGTAAGGCAAAACTTCGTCTAAGACTTCGCAAAGTCCATATTCTTCGATTTGCGCTCTTACTTTTTGAGCATTTTTATACGCACTTGCCAATTCAGAAATATCAATATCATTGGTAAAGAAACGAACATCCAAACCTTGGGTTTCTTCTGCAAAAACTTCTTCGATGGTTTTATGCGCCAACGATTTTTTATGTTGCGTTCGGCTAAAATTTCTCCCTGCGCCGTGAGGAGCAAAACCTAAATTTCTAGCGTTGGTCGTACCTTGCACGATCAATACAGGTTCCGCCATATTCAGAGGAATCAGTCTTGGACCTGTAATATCCGGTAAAAATTTGTCGTCTAGTGGAGTTGCTCCTTTCGCATGGTAGAATAAATCCCCATCTCTGAATACAAAATTATGTTCGTTCCAATATCTATCTAGTTTTTCAATTTCCAATTTCCCCAAAGTCGCATTATGAATGGCTTCGTGGTTTTCTTTTGTCCATTTTCGGATCAATTGCAAGGCATCCCAATACGCTTGTCCTTCTTCGGTTTCAAACGGAATCCACGCGTTTTCTTTCAATGTATCTGGCGAAATTTCCATTCGGTAACGGTTGGCTACTTTCATCCCTTTATCGTACAAAGCTGCGCCTGGAGCTCGTGAGCCGTGGTGCGTCACGAGCATCGTATTTCCTGTATTTTTTGAAATCCCCACGAAAAGGAAATGATTTCCATCACCTTGCGTCCCCATATGAGAACGTGCAATGCTGATTAATCGCTCATCATTCAAAAAGAAATTTTCTCTGAAAGCATCCATCAATTCTTGCGACATCGGTATTTGCTCACCTCGTGGTCTTCCTCCATAACCAAAATGCGTCATCGAATGCGCCGCATCCAAAACCAATTTCGGTTCAATTTTTCCAAAATCGGTCAACATCACCGAACAACAAATATCGGCTGAATGAAATCCTGGGTGAATGGCATTTTTCGCCACCACAACACCACCAACTGGGATTTGACCTACTGGTCCGGTCGGACAAGCATCGGGCATAATCGCACCATCCACCAACGTTGGCGTTTTCATCAAAACTTTCATCGTATTGATTACTTTTTCCACATTATCCACCTCAGACTCGTCTTCTGCTTTGATGTTGATGATAAAATCTTTCGGCGTTTCATACAACGGAATCGGATCTGGCGCACGAAATTGTTCCAAATATTCCGCCATTTGCACTTCATCCAAATCGTTTGTGTTGATGTATTCGATGGCTTCCACAAACCATTTTCCTGATTTATATCCTAACGCAATTAAGTCTTTACCTGTAATTGTTTTCATTTTATTTCTATTTGATGATGCAAAGTAAAAGCCATAGTGCGCAATCTATTTGCGTAGATAAATTATTTTAAATATTTTTACTAAAATTTTAAATTATGCTTTTAGAAAAACTTAAATCCGATAAAAATTCAATTGATTTTAAAGAAGTTATTGATTATATTGATTTGAATTATGATTTTACACCAACTAAATTCACAAACGGAAATACAATTAATGAAGCCAATCAAAATAATGGTTCGTGTAAAATTTTCGCATTTGCCAAATTGAACAATTTTTCAAAAGAAGAAACTTTAGCTTTGTTCGGTGATTTTTATAGAACAGATGTTTTGCAAAATCCTGAAGGAACAGACCATCAGAATATCAGAAACTTTATAGAGTTTGGTTGGGACGGAATTTCTTTTACAGGAGAAGCTTTGAGAACTAAATAAAATGAAAAAATATCGTTGGACAATTATTTTTACTCTCATTACACCTATATTAATTTTATTAAGTTTTTTTCTTATGAATGGTGGACACGGAATTTACCTTCCCACTTCCATCTTATTTCCATACGGAATGTTTGGAACAATTTTTCAACATTCAATTACGACTCCATTTATAATTTTAGGTATTATCCAGTTCCCTATTTATGGATACTTATTAGACATATTAAAAGATAAAAAATTAAAATTTCTAATACTTATTTTCCATATCCTACTAATAATTATTGTTTTAAACTTTACAAATTTCAAATAATAAATCCAAATGTCATCCAATAAAAACGCATTGATCCGATATAAAACCTTGGATAAATGCCTGAGAAATCAATACAAAAAATATACGTTAGAAGATTTGATTAATCAATGTTCTGAAGCATTATTTGAATTTGAAGGCAAAGAATCTTTTGTTTCTAAACGTACAATTCAACTAGATTTACAAAATATGCGAAGCGAAAAATTCGGGTATGAAGCGCCTATTGAAGTGTATGAAAAAAAATATTATCGATACAGTGATTCAGAATACAGTATTCATCATATTTCGGTAAATGAAAACGACTTGAAAGCGATGAATAATGCGGTTCAAATACTAAAACAGTTTAAAGATTTTTCGATGTTCAAGGAAATGAATGGCGTGATTCAAAAATTAGAAGATTCTATTCATTCTACAAAACAAAAATCGATTATTCATCTCGACAAAAACGAACAATTACGTGGTTTAGAACATATTGACATTCTCTATCAGAGCATTTTGAACAAAAAAGTTTTACGAATTTTATACAAAAGTTTTAAGGCTAGAGAAGCACAATACATGGCTGTTCATCCGCAATTGTTAAAAGAATATAATAATCGTTGGTTTTTGATTTGTTGGCATAAACAAAAAATGTTTAATCTTGCGCTAGATAGAATGGAAGAAATTTTTGTTGATGAAACCATAACTTTTCACGACAAAGATTTTGATGCCGATCGGTATTTTAGCGAAGTAATCGGTGCAACGGTTTCTGAAAATCAGCGTCCACAAAATGTAGTTTTTTATGTAACAAGACAACACGCACCATACATCAAAACCAAGCCATTTCATCATTCGCAAGAAGTTTTAGAAGAAAAACCAGAAGGAACGGTTTTTAAAATTCAAGTTCAGCTCAATTTTGAATTAGAACGAATGATTCTTGGAATGGGCGAATTTTTAACCGTTTTAGGTCCAAGAAAATTAAAACAAAGAATTGCTAAAAGTTTACAATTAGCTTCACAAAATTATGATTCTAATCAAAATAATATAAATTAAAAAAGCGCTAAAAGCGCTTTTTTAATTATATAACTTTTATTGTTGTTGAAAATAAACTTCTTCATAAGGTTGAATCAAAACCCAACCTTGACCAGAAAATTTCATTTGAAATTCTTCTCCACTTCCACGTCCGATTAAACTTTTTAGAGATACATTCGATTTTAATTCTGGTGAAAGATTTCCCGACCAAGCAACTGTCGCATTTGGATCTGTAAAAACCGGAGATTCTGGTGTCACCAACAAAGTCAAAGGATCGCCATGTGTTGTAATTGCAACCATTCCGTCACCTGATAATTTCACCTGAAACAATCCACCAGCCATCATACCTGCAATACTTCTCAGCATGGTAATTGAACTTTTTAAGGATTGATCATGTGCCAAAATATCGTTTCCATTTACACAAATCGATTCGTTATTGAGTTGTAAAACCTGAACCTTTTTACCAGAATCTGCCACATATAAACGTCCTGTTCCTTCGGCTTTCATTAATTTAGAACCTTCTCCCGTTAATTTTTTCTTTAAGAAATTTCCTAATCCACCAGAAAGCATTCCTTCGCGTTCGAAATTAATGTTACCAGTATAAGCAACCATACTTCCTGCTTTTGTCCAGACTTTTTGGTTTTTAAGATTAATTTCTAACATTTGCGGTTTTTCTAATTCGAAATAATCGTGTTCCGCATCGTTTTGTTTCGTTTTCTCAATGAATTGACTAATCGTATATTCGCTCATATTTATTTTATGTTTTGATTGAGTTAAATTTACTAAGTTTTAATTATCGAATCAAGACTTAAATTAAAAAAATTTAAAACAAAAAAAAAGTGCCAACTTATTGACACTTAAAATTAAAAACTAACATTTTTTAATCGATTATATTTTCTGATAATTCTTCCCATTCTGACATTTTTGTATCCAAATCATTTTTCATTTGAGTATACAAATCAAGTTCTTGTTGCGTTTGATTACCAGAATGTAATTTTGTTTCTAAATCTTTTATTTTCTTTTCTAAATCGGCAATATCAGTTTCTATTTTAGAAAGCTTGTTTTTTAAACGTTTTTGCTCTTTTGCTTCTTCAAAAGTAAGTTCTTGTTTTGGCTGTTCTATCACTTTTGGTTTCTCGATAACTTTTTTCTCTTCGACATCAAAACCTTTTTCAACCTCACGGAAGTTACCTGCTTTTACTTCAGCTAAATAATCGTCAATACCCGAAAGATATTCTTTTACTTGACCATTTCTAAAATCGAAAACTTTATCGACCAAACCTTCTAAAAACTCACGATCGTGCGAAACCAAAATCAAAGTTCCATCGTATTTTTGTAAAGCTTTTTTTAGGATTTCTTTCGATTGAATATCTAAGTGATTCGTTGGCTCATCCATAATTAAAACATTGAAAGGTCGAAGCAATAATTTACACAAAGCCAATCGATTACGTTCACCACCCGACAAAACAGAAACTTTCTTTTCTACCGTATCACCTCCAAACATAAAAGCACCTAAATAATCTCTAACATGTTTACGCGTTTCTTCGGTTGCCGCGCTTTCTGCTTCTTCTAAAACGGTGTATTTATCATTAAGAACATGCGCTTGATTTTGAGCAAAATAACCGATCTCTACATTATGACCATGTTTTATTCCACCAGAAAATTGTTGCTCGCCAACGATTGCTCTAGATAAAGTTGTTTTTCCTTGACCATTCTGACCTACAAAAGCAACTTTTTCTCCCCGATTCACATAAAATGAAACCTTATCAAAAACCTGATGATTACCAAAAGCAACACCAACATCTTCTAACTCGAAAATAATTTTACCAGGAACGACAGCATCTACAAAACGAATATTCATTTTAGTGACATCATCATTTTCAACTTCAATACGTTCTATTTTATCTAATTTTTTGATCAGCGATTGCGCCATAGAAGCTTTATTTGCTTTTGCACGAAACTTAGCAATTAAATCTTCTGTATGTTTAATCATCTGTTCTTGATTCTTTTGCGCTTGCTCTAATTTTACTTTTCGATCTTCTCTTTGTATCAAATAATTAGAATAATTTGCTTTGTAATCACTAATGTGACGATTGGCTATTTCTATGGTACGATTGGTTACATTATCTAAAAATTGTCTGTCGTGTGAAACCAAAACCACTGCACCTGGATAATCTTTTAAGAAATCTTCTAACCAAACAATCGAATCGATATCTAAGTGATTAGTTGGCTCATCGAGTAACATAACATCATGTTTTTGTAACAGAAGTTTAGCTAACTCTATACGCATTCTCCAACCGCCAGAAAATTCATCCGTTACACGATAAAAATCAGAAGGTTTGAAACCTAAACCTATCAAAATTTGTTCGATTTCTGCATCTTTGGTATAACCACCTAAAAGTCCGAAACGCTCTGTAAGTGTCGAAATATCCTCGATTAATTTACCATAAGCATCAGATTCATAATCTGTTCTCTCTGCTAATTCTTTATTAACAAAATCTATTCTTTCTTGGATTTCTGACAATTGCTCAAAAGCAGACTCAGCTTCTTGCCAAACTGTTCTACCTTGTATAAAATCTATATCTTGTGATAGATATCCTACTGTAACTTCACCTTCATAAACGACATCGCCTTCTGAAGGTTGATCTTCTTTTGATAAGATTTTTAATAAAGTTGATTTTCCTGCTCCGTTTTTCCCGACCAAACCAACTCGGTTACCTTTATTGATTCTGAACGAAACATCTTCAAACAGATATCTCCCAGAAAAATATACGCCTAAATTCTGTACTAATAACATTTTGCAAAAGTACTATCTTTTAGTAAGATATAAAAAGTAGATGATTAAGAAATATCGAATAAAAAAAGTTGCTTTCTTGTAAGAAAACAACTTTTTGATTTGATTATTTTAACAAGAATTTCAGGCATTTATCCATAAACTCTGTAGCATTTTCTACATGAATCCAATGTCCAGCATTCGAAATTTTATCGATGATCGCATTTGGAAATCTTTTTTTGATTTCGTATTCATCTTCAGGTAAAATATAGTTCGATTTTTCACCACCTAAAAATAAAGTTTCACCATCAAACTCGCCTTGCAATAAATCTTCTCCGACCATTTCATTGTAAGAATTATACAAAGTTTTCAGGTTAAAACGAAACGCATAACCATTATCTGCATGATAAACATTTTTCAGTAAAAACTGACGAACACCAATTTCTGGAATGTAAGTTTTTAAAATTTCATCCACATCTTGACGAGATTCTACTTTAGAAAAATCAACTAAATTTAAGGCTTTAAAAATCGCATTATGATGCGGTGGATAAGCTTTTGGCGCCATATCACCAACAATCAATTTATTGATTTTTTCACCATGTTTCATTGCAAAATCAATTGCTAATCTTCCACCTAAAGAATGTCCTAACAAATTCGTTTTAGGAATATTGTAATGATCCAAATAAACCAATAAATCGTTCATCATTGCTTCATAACTCATATCATCAGAATGAAAACTTCTACCATGATTTCTAAGATCAATTAAATGTGTGGTAAAATATTCACCAAATTTTCTCCCATGCGTATTCCAATTATCCAACTGACCAAAAAGTCCGTGAATAACTAATAAATGTTGAGGATGATCGCCAATAATTTTACTATTTAATAATTCGCTCATTCGAAATATTTTATTGATTTGCTAATTCGATTTTTCTTAAATAAGTCTGAATGGTATTTTCTAAACCTAAATACAAAGCTTCAGAAATTAATGCATGACCAATAGAAACTTCTGCTATTTGTGGAATTTCTTGTATAAAAAACTGAATGTTATCTAAACTCAAATCATGACCAGCATTTACACCTAAACCATTTTCTATTGCCAACAAAGCAGTTTCTTTATAAGGTTTGATAATTGCTCGATTACCTTTTTCATATTCAGTAGCAAAAGCTTCTGTATATAACTCGATACGATCTGCACCAGTTTTTGCAGCCGCTTCTACCAATTCTGGTTTAGGATCTAAAAAAATAGACGTTCGGATCCCAGCATTTTTAAAAGTCGATATAACTTCTGTTAAATATTCTTGATATTTAATTGTATCCCAACCTGCATTAGAAGTAATCGCATCATCGGCATCTGGTACCAAAGTCACTTGTTCTGGTTTTGATTTCAGAACCAAATCCATGAAACTATCAATTGGTTTACCTTCTATATTGAATTCTGTTGTCACCACAGGTTTTAGATCAAACACATCCTGATAACGTACATGTCTTTCATCTGGTCTAGGATGAACGGTAATTCCTTGTCCACCAAATTGTTGAATTTTTATTGCAGCTTCTACCAAATTAGGTGTATTACCACCTCTTGCATTTCGTATTGTTGCTATTTTATTGATATTTACGCTAAGTTTTGTCATTTTATAATTCGTCTTTTATATCACTTATTGTTATAGTTTGCATCACTTCTAAATCAAATTTTCTACACGCTGTCAGCAAATGATCAAAAATATCTGATTGTATTTTTTCGAATGCTAAATTATCTGTTGCCTTTGCAAAACAATTTATTTCTAGCGGCATTCCTTGTGTAGTAACAGGTAATTGTTTTACAATGATTGCATCTATCTGAGAAATCTTCTCGTTATTCTTCAAATAATTTTCTACATAAATTCTGAAAACACCAATATTGGTTAATTGTCGTCCATTGATATCAATTTCAGAAGCTGGTATTTCTTTATTAAATTCTTTGATTTGCAAACGTTTTTCGGTCAAATAATCTTTTATCAAATAATATTGATTATAGACATTGAGCATATCTTCAGAACAAAATTTAAATGAATTAACATTAAATGCAATTGCTCGTTGTATTCTTCTTGTACCAGAAAACATCATTGGCATATGATTGGTAACTTGCGACATGACCAAATCTGAAGTCGGAACGGTTGCAATCGATTTATCGAATTTCTCTATTTTCACCAAATTGATGTTAATTTCTTTGACAATTCCGTCCACTTTTCCTTTTTCTATCGTAATCCAATCGCCTTCTTTTACCGATTTAGAATACGAAATTTGCAAACCAGAAACGAATCCCATAATTGCATCACGAAAAATCAATATTACAGCAGCAGTCATAGCACCGAGAATTGTAATAATGGTATTTGTACTAACGGTAAACAAAATCATGATTGCAGAAATTATCGCAAAAAATGTAATAAACATTTTACTCAATTGACCAAAAGTTCGGATCCCAACCGTTGTGTAACTATTTTCGTATCGATAAATATCTGTTATGGTATTGATGATTCTAAAAATGATTTTAGTAATCACTAAAACAAATAAAAGTTGAATAATTCTTTCATTAAATATAAAGAAAGAAGGCGTGTCTTTGAATAATAAAATATTAAAATTAAAAGCTAAACTCAGTGGAATAACATTGAGTGCACTATCTAAAACTTTGTTATGAACAAAAGCTTTTAGCCAAATAGCTTCTGTTCCTGCAACCAATTTTTTGAGTAAAGGAATAAAAGCTAACTTTAATAAATAAGCTATCAAAAACAAAATCGCAACCAGAAAAAGTACTTCTAAAAAAGTAAATAATCCACCCGAAATATTAAACCTGAAATGCTTATCAAAGAATAAGTTAATTGCTTCTGAAAATTCTTTGTAAAATGATTTCTCTTGCAACAAATACTTCATATATTCGTTTCTAATAATTTTAGACAAAGGTACACATCTTTTAAATTATATATTTTATGGATGATTCTCTAATCAATATTATAAGCGGAATTCTTTTGGTTATTGGTTTATTGGGTACAATTTTACCTGTTTTACCTGGTGCTCCATTAGCTTTAGCAGGTTTATTAGTTTTTAAATTTAGTGGAGATTGCAGTTTTGGCTGGGGAATTATCATCATCGCAGGTATTTTAGTAATTATAGGAGCTTTACTCGATTATCTCTTACCTATCTATATGACCAAAAAATTAGGCGGAACCAAATATGGTGTTTGGGGATCTATTTTAGGTTTAATTGTTGGATTATTTTTTCCTCCACTCGGATTTCTTATCGGACCATTTATTGGTGCTTTTTTAGGAGAAATGTTATACAATGCGAACGATTCTAAAAGAGCATTTAAAGCTGCTATTGGTTCTTTTGTTGGTTTTCTATTAACAACAGGTTATGATCTTATTCTAACCTTAGTTTTTATTGCAATTTTTGTAATGGACATAACTAATTGGTATTCTTTTAAGTAAAATTTAAAAACCGTCATTAGGCTAATAATAATTTTTGTTGTAAATTTGCACCATATTGAATGAATCTAAGGAGGAGGGCTGTATATAGGCTCTCTTTTTCGTTATATATGGACATAGCAAAAGTAAAACAGTTGATAGATGAAGCCCTAGAATTAAATCCGGCTTTGTTTTTAGTAGATTGGAAAGTTTCACCTGACAATAAAATTATGATTTTAGCAGATGGTGATGAAGGTTTACCAATCGAAGAAATTGTAAGAATTAGTCGTCATGTAGAACATAATTTGGATAGAGAAGAAGATGATTTTGCATTAGAAGTTTCTTCACCAGGTTTATCAACACCTCTTTCTATTCCAAGACAATACAAAAAAAATATTGGTAGAAATGTAGAACTTACATTGACGAATGATGAAACCTTAAAAGGAGAAATTGTAGAAGCAGATGACGAAGCAGTAGAACTTTTTTGGGAAACAAGAGAACCAAAACCAATAGGAAAAGGTAAAATTACAGTAGAACATCAAGAGTTAATTAATTATAACGAAATCAGAAAAGCAGTTATAATTGTCAACTTTCAATAAAAAAACAATTTAAAATGGATAATCTTGCGTTAATAGAATCTTTTGGAGATTTTAAAGAAGATAAAAATATCGATCGTATCACGCTGATGGCTATCATAGAAGAAGCCTTGCAAGTTGTTTTAAGAAAAAAATACGGTTCTGATGACAATTTTGATATCATTGTGAATCCTGATAAAGGAGATTTAGAGATTTGGCACAATAGAATCGTTGTAGAAGATGGTTTTTCTGAAGATGATAGTGCAGAAATAGAATTAGCAGAAGCTAGAAAAATCGAACCAGATTTCGAGGTTGGTGAAGAAGTTTCAGAACTTATTCCTATTCAGAATCTTGGTCGTCGTGCAATTCTTACTTTACGCCAAACATTGGTTGCAAAAGTAATGGAACATGATAATGCCAATCTTTATGATAAATTTAAAGATTTAGAAGGAGAAATCGTATCGGGAGAAGTTCACCACATTCGTCATAAACATATCATTATTATGGATGATGAACAAAACGAAATGATTTTACCAAAAGAAAATCAAATTCCATCAGACTTTTTTAGAAAAGGAGAAACAGTACGTGCAATTGTAGATGAGGTAAAATTGAGAGGTGCTAAACCACAAATCATGTTATCTCGTACGTCACCTAAATTCTTAGAAAAATTATTCGAACAAGAAATTCCAGAAATTTTTGACGGATTAATTACCATCAAAAAAGTTGTTAGAATCCCTGGTGATAAAGCAAAAGTTGCTGTAGAATCTTACGATGATCGTATTGATCCTGTAGGTGCTTGTGTTGGTATGAAAGGTTCGCGTATCCATTCTATTGTAAGAGAATTACGTAACGAAAACATCGACGTAATCAATTATACAAACAACCTTAATTTATACATTGCAAGAGCATTAAGTCCAGCAAAAATATCTAAAATAGAGGTTGACGAAAACAACAACAAAGCTTTGGTGCATGTAAAAGCAGAAGAAGTATCAAAAGCAATTGGTAAAGGTGGTCATAATGTAAGATTAGCATCTAAACTTTTGGATATGGAGATTGACATTTTCAGAGAAGGTGCACAAGACGAGGACGTTGAATTAACAGAGTTTTCTGATGAAATCGACGAGTGGGTAATCGAGGCGTTTAAAGCGATTGGTTTAGATACAGCCAAGTCAGTTTTAGAACAAGACGTCAACGATTTAATAAAACGAACTGACTTAGAAGAAGAAACAATTTTTGATGTAATTCGCATTCTAAAAGAAGAGTTCGAAGATTAACATAATCATTTAAATAAAGATTCGTACATTTGCAAACGAAAAATACAGACAGCTTCAATATGCCGGAAACAATAAGATTAAGTAAAGTATTAAAAGAATTAAATATATCTATAGAACGTGCCGTAGATTATTTGGGAGAGAAAGGTATTTCTGTAGAGAGAAACCCGAATACCAAATTAGATATACCGTCGTATGATATTTTAGTAAATGAATTCCGGTCAGATGCCAAACAAAAAGCTGCATCTGAAGAAGTTGTATTGAATAAAATCGCCGATAAAAAAGCGGCAGAAAAGAAAGCTTCTGAAAAAGTTGAACCGGTTAAAACCGAAAAAATAGAAACAACGAAAATTGAACTTTCAGGTCCTAAAGCTGTTGGAAAAATTGACTTAGAAGCATTGAAAAAAGGTAAACCGAAAGCCGAAGAGCCTAAGGAAGAACCGAAAGTTGAAGTTAAACCTGAAGTGAAAGAAACTCCAGTTGTAGAAAAACCTACTCCTGAAGTTACAGAAACAAAAGAAACGCAACAGCCGAAAGTGATTAAAAAAATAGACTTAGGACAATTTGAGACAAAGTCTTCTAAGAAAAAAGAAAATACTGCTCCACAACCTAAAAAAGAGGTAAAAGCAGAAGAGCCAAAAAAGGTAGAAGAAAAACCTGTGATTAAGGAAACTCCTAAACCTGAAGCTCCTAAAAAAGAAGTTCAAGCTGAAGTGAAAAAAGAAGAAGCTGCTGCGACTGATGAAAATGCAGAACCAGTAAAAATAGAAACTGTTTATACCAAATTAGATGGACCAAACTTTACTGGTCAAAAAATCGATTTATCGCAGTTTCAAAAAGAAAAGAAAAAACCTGAAGATAAAAAGAATCAAGCAGGTGATCCTAATAAACAAAAACGTAAACGTATTCGCAAAGGTGTAAAACCAGAAGACGTTAAAACGGATAATAACAACAATACTCAAGGTCAAGGAGGTAATCGTAATAATAACAATAACCAAAACAGACCAAACAACCAACAAGGTGGTAACCGAAACCAAGGTGGAGGTCAAGGTGGACAAAATAGAAACCAACAAGGTGGAAACAGAAACCAAGGCGGAAACAACAGAGGTCAAGGTGGTTTTAACAATAGAAACAGAGCACCGCAAGTTGAGTTGAGTGATGAGGATGTTAAAAAACAAATTAAAGACACTTTAGATAAACTTACTAATAAAAGTAAAGGATCTAAAGGTGCTAAACACAGACGTGACAAGAGAAAAGAACGTCGTGAGCAAGCAGAAATCGAGGAACATGCACAAGCAATTGACAAAACATTAAACGTTACAGAATTTGTTACCGTTAATGAGTTAGCTTCTCTTATGGATGTTTCTGTTACAGAGGTAATCTCTGCATGTATGTCTTTAGGTATCATGGTAACCATGAATCAACGTTTAGAAGCAGATACAATTCAATTAGTTGCTGACGATTTTGGTTATGATGTAAAATTTGCTTCTGCAGAAGAAGAAATGAATACCGAAGAAGAAGAACCAGACAACGAAGAAGACTTAACTCCTCGTGCGCCAATTATTACAGTAATGGGACACGTTGACCACGGTAAAACATCGTTGTTAGATTACATTAGAAAAACAAATGTTATCGCTGGTGAATCTGGAGGTATTACACAACATATTGGTGCTTACAATGTAAAATTAGCAAACGACAAACGTGTAACTTTCTTAGATACACCAGGTCACGAGGCCTTTACAGCAATGCGTGCTCGTGGTGCTCAAGTAACAGATATCGTAATCATTGTAATTGCTGCTGATGATCAGGTGATGCCACAAACACGTGAAGCTATTTCGCATGCACAAGCCGCTGGTGTACCAATTGTTTTTGCAATCAATAAAATAGATAAACCAGGTGCTAATCCAGAAAAGGTAAAAGAGCAATTAGCTCAGATGAATCTTTTGGTAGAAGATTGGGGTGGAACTTATCAATCACAAGAAATTTCTGCAAAACAAGGAATTGGTGTTGAAGAATTATTAGAAAAAGTTTTATTAGAGGCAGATATATTAGACCTGAAAGCTAATCCATCAAGATTATCTTCTGGTACTGTTGTAGAAGCTTCTCTAGATAAAGGTCGTGGTTATGTTACTACAATCTTAGTACAAACTGGTACATTACACATTGGTGATTATGTTTTGGCAGGATCACATCATGGTAAAGTACGTGCTATGTTAGATGAACGTGGTAAACAAGTCAAAGAAGTTGGACCTTCTACACCTGTTACAATTTTAGGTTTAGATGGAGCACCAACTGCAGGTGATAAGTTTAAAGTTTATGATGACGAACGTGAAGCGAAACAAATTGCATCAAGACGTGATCAATTACAAAGAGAACAATCAAACAGAGCTCAAAAACGTGTGACACTTGGAGATCTTGGACGTCGTATTGCTTTAGGTGGATTCCAACAATTGAATGTTATCTTAAAAGGTGATGTGGATGGTTCTGTTGAAGCATTAACAGACTCTTTACAAAAACTTTCTACCGAAGAAATCGAGGTAAATATTATCTTGAAAGGTGTTGGACAAATTACCGAATCTGATATCATGTTAGCAAGTGCATCTGATGCAATTGTCATCGGATTTAATGTAAGACCAGGAGCTTCAGCTAGAGATGTTGCTGATCGTGAAGAAATCGAAATTAGAACTTATTCAATTATCTATGATGCGATTAACGACGTGAAAGAAGCAATGGAAGGAATGTTATCACCAGAATTGAAAGAACAAGTAACGGGTAATGTACAAGTTCGTGAAACATTTAAAGTTTCTAAAGTTGGTACGATTGCAGGTTGTATGGTTCTTGATGGTAAAATTTACCGTACTTCTAAAATCAGAATTATTCGTGATGGTGTAGTAGTTCATGAAGGTGAATTGGCTTCGTTAAAACGTTTCAAAGACGATGTGAAAGAAGTTGCTAAAGGATACGAATGTGGTTTAAATATTAAAAACTACAACGATATTCAAATCGATGATATCATCGAAGCTTATGAAACTGTAGAGGTGAAAAAGAAATTAAAATAATAGATTTTTCTATAACAAAAAGGACTTCAAATTTGAAGTCCTTTTTTTATTTTATTAAATATTGATATCTTAATCTTTTTTATTTACTCCTTCTTTTGTTGAATACATCTCATTGATTCGCTTAGAATTTTCTTCAGAAATTTTTTCGTATTCTTTAATACTAATTGTTGATTTAGGTTTTAGATTAGGAAATTTATTCGTTTTACCAATAGTTACATCAGTAGCGTAAATTGTTTGATAAATATTTGAGTCATTTTTATACGTTCCTTTACTTTTTAATACCGTTCCTGGCAAACCGTTGATATTATCAGGACCACATTTAAAATTAAGTTTAGTTGTAAACCAAACTTCGTAAAGATAATCTTCTGTTTCTCTTGTTGCTTTTTTTACATCAAAACCTAAAAATTGATCTGATTCTCTCGTAATTACCCAATTCTCTTTCGGTAATTGATCTTCAATCCAATAAGTTTTCCCATCAAGCGTTCTCTCAATTGTTGTCAAATTCGACTTGATATTATACAAAATGTGAATATCTTTTGTTTCTCCAATAATCATCATTTTATGTCCAGATTGTTGATTATTTAACTTTTCTATTCTAGAATATAAACAAAAATCATCTTTCAATAACAAGTCATAATTTACAGGCTCAGAAAATTTATCCTCCATCAACTTATTCATTTTAGGATCTCCACCTTCTATTTTAGTAAAACTTCTTTGTTCGTAATTAATTTTAACAATCTCTTGAGCTTCCATTTTTATCAAACCTATCAAGATCATTAATAAAGTAAAAAATCTTTTCATAAACAATTATTTAATTATTAAAAATAAAAAAATCTCTAAGAAACTCTTAGAGATTTTGATACTATTTAAAAAATTAGATTTCTAAATTAGAGATTGAATAATGGACGTTCGTTCATAAATTCATTTACTTCATCTGCAATTTCTTCTAATTTTTCGTCATTATCTATGTTTTGTAAAACATCGTCAATAAAATCTGCTACAACTTGCATATCTGTTTCTACCAAACCTCTTGTAGTTATTGCAGCAGTTCCCAAACGAATACCAGAAGTTATAAATGGTGATTTATCATCGAAAGGAACCATATTCTTGTTACACGTAATTTCTGCTTTTACTAGTGCATTTTCTGCTTGTTTACCAGAGATTCCTTTATTACGTAAATCAATCAACATGCAATGATTATCTGTTCCACCAGAAATGATTTGATAATCTTTAGCAACCAAAGCTTCTGCCAACGCTTGAGCATTTTTCACTACTTGTACCACATATTCTAGATAAGAATCTGACAAAGCTTCTTCGAAAGCAACAGCTTTTGCAGCAATAACATGTTCTAACGGACCACCTTGTGTTCCAGGAAAAACTGCGCTATTGATAATTTGTGACATCAATTTCACTTCTCCTTTTGGTGTTTTTTCTCCCCAAGGATTTTCGAAATCTTTTCCTAATAAAATAACGCCACCACGAGGACCACGTAATGTTTTATGTGTCGTTGTTGTTACAATATGACAATGCGGCATTGGATCATTTAAAATCCCTCTAGCAATAAGACCTGCAGGATGAGAAATATCTGCCAAAAGAATTGCACCAACTTCGTCTGCTGCTTCTCTAAACTTTGCATAATCGATATCTCTAGAATAAGCAGATGCACCACAAATGATTAATTTTGGTTTTTCTGCTCTTGCTTTTTCTAACATCGCATCGTAATCTATTCTCCCTGTTTCCTTATCTACACCATAAAAAGAAGTTTGGTAATTGATACCAGAAAAATTAACTGGTGAACCGTGAGTTAAGTGTCCTCCATGTGATAAGTCAAAACCTAAAATTTTATCTCCTGGTTTTAGACAAGCTAAAAAAACAGCAGCATTTGCTTGTGAACCTGAATGTGGTTGAACATTTGCATATTCTGCACCAAACAAAGCTTTTATACGATCAATAGCGATTTGTTCCACTTGATCTACAACTTCGCAACCACCATAATATCTTTTACCGGGATATCCTTCTGCATATTTATTTGTAAGAACAGATCCCATTGCTTTCATTACATTCTCTGAAACGAAATTTTCAGAAGCAATCAGTTCTATTCCATTAATTTGTCTTTCTCTTTCGTCTTCGATTAGATCGAAAATAATGTCTTGTGCCATACTTTTGTTTGTTTGTTTTAAATTTTCTCAAATATACTATTTTCGCTAGAAATTTGGTTAATCAAGAATTGCTTTGTCAATAAAAAAAGACCGTATAAATACGATCTTAATTTTTTTATTAATAGCCAAAACGTCTTAATTCATTATCGCGTTTACGCCAATCTTTTCTCACTTTTACATAAAGTTTTAAGAATACTTTTTTATCAAAGAATTTTTCTAAATCTTCTCTTGCTTCTTTGCCAACTTTAGACAATGCTTCACCTTTATGTCCAATGATAATTCCTTTTTGTGAATCTCTTTCTACATAAATATCTGCTTCTATATAAATCATGGTAATTTCTTCTTTGAAACGTTCTGTAACCACTTCTACAGAATACGGAATTTCTTTATCGTAATGCAACAAAATCTTTTCTCTAATAACTTCGTTAACGATAAATCTCTCCGAACGATCGGTTAATTGATCTTCTGGATAATACAACGGACCTTTTGGTAAAAGCTCTATTATTTTTTTTACTAATAAATCAACATTGAAGTTCTCCTTCGCAGAAATTGGCAAAATCTCTGCATTTGGTAATAATGTATGCCAATGATCCACAGCATCGTTTAACTTTTCCTGAGAAACAAGATCAACTTTATTTAATAAAACAATAACAGATACATTGGTTTTTTGTAATCTCTCGAAAATTTCTTGGTTTTTCATACCTTGTTCGCCTATTTCTACAACATATAGAATGACATCAGCATCTACCAAAGATTCTTTAACAGAATCCATCATTTTAGATTGTAACTCGTAGGCAGGATCCAAAACACCAGGCGTATCAGAAAATACAATCTGATAATCTTCTCCAGTTAAAATACCTTTAATTCTATGACGTGTTGTTTGCGCTTTATGTGTTGCAATAACCAATCGCTCTTTCATCAACAAATTCATTAAGGTAGATTTCCCTACGTTTGGATTACCAATAATATTGACAAATCCCGATCTGAAATTTTCTTCGTTTACCATTCTCCAAAGTTACGATTTTTAAGGTGTTAGAATTAGAATAAGATTAAAATTCTATATTTTTTTGATATTGGATAAAAAATTGATAAATGTTAATTGATTTATATCATATTTAGTGCTACATTTAGTAATAGGAAAAAATATAATAATGATGAAAGCAGAATTAATTGAAAAAGAGGAAGTGAAAAATTATAAATTTTTAGAAGCTCCTTTAGAAGAAGTGCATGTTATACAAGAAAAATTAAGAGGTGCAGAGAGGTTAGGTAACGAATTTAAAGCGAAATCTTTTATTACTTTTCAAACTGATCAAGGTCCTAAAAAAATAGAAACAACCGTTTGGTCTGTAACAGAAAAATATTTACAAATAAAAAATGGCGTTTTGATTCCTTTATATTCTTTGATTGATATTAAATACTAATCAATTAAAATCAAAATTTATATAGAAGACATCTAACTTTAGATGTCTTTTTTTATATTAGTGGTATGAATCACAAAACCGATTTTTCAGATTTATTTTTTGATAGAAAACTTCAATTTGAATCAAAAGATATCAATACATCAGAACTAGATAGCGTTTCTGTAAAAGATGTGTACACTTATGATGATGTAAAAAATCTTAACGAAATAAATTTTCTTCCGGGCGTTGCTCCCTATCTCAGGGGGCCTTATACTACTATGTACGTAAGACAACCTTGGACAATTAGACAATATGCAGGATTTTCAACAGCAGAAGAATCTAATGCATTTTACAAAAGAAATCTTGCGGCTGGACAAAAAGGACTTTCTGTTGCATTTGACTTAGCTACACATCGCGGATACGATTCTGATCATGAACGCGTAGTTGGTGATGTAGGAAAAGCTGGCGTTGCAATTGATTCTGTAGAAGATATGAAAATATTATTTAATGAAATTCCATTGGATAAAATTTCTGTTTCTATGACAATGAATGGTGCTGTTTTACCAATTCTAGCATTTTATATTGTTGCAGCTGAAGAACAAGGAGTAAGTCAAGAACAATTATCTGGTACAATACAAAACGATATTCTAAAAGAGTTTATGGTTAGAAATACTTACATCTATCCACCAACTCCATCTATGAAAATAATTGCTGATATTTTTGACTATACTTCTAGAAATATTCCACGATTCAATTCTATATCTATTTCGGGTTATCATATGCAAGAAGCTGGTGCTACACCTGTTTTAGAGATGGCATATACTTTAGCCGATGGCTATGAATATGTAAAAACTGGAATAGAAGCTGGACTTAAAGTAGATGATTTTGCTCCGCGATTATCTTTCTTTTGGGCTATTGGAATGAATTTTACACAAGAAATTGCTAAAATGAGAGCTGCTCGAATGTTATGGGCAAAATTAATGCAAGAATTTGAACCAAAAAATAATAAATCATTAATGTTAAGAACTCACTGCCAAACATCTGGTTGGAGCCTTACAGAACAAGAAGCCTATAATAATATTGGTCGTACTGCAATAGAAGCATTAGCGGCTTCACTCGGAGGAACACAATCCTTGCATACAAATGCTTTAGATGAGGCAATTGCATTACCTACTGATTTTTCTGCTCGAATCGCTAGAAATACTCAAATCATTTTACAAGAAGAAACTCAAGTTTGTAGAACTGCAGATCCATTGGGAGGAAGTTTTATGATAGAAGCTTTAACGAATGAAATGGCAAATCAAGCGTGGGAATATATCCAAGAAGTTAGAGAATTAGGTGGGATGACTAAAGCAATAGAATCTGGAATTCCTAAAATGAGAATTGAAGAAGCTGCTGCGAAAAAACAAGTAAAAATAGATTCTGGCGAAGATGCAATTATCGGTGTCAATGCATTCAAATCAAAATTAAAACAGGAAGAATTCGAAATATTAGAAGTTGATAATACAACCGTTAGACAAAAACAAATAGATCGTTTAAACCTGATTAAGAAAAATAGAAATCAAGAAGATGTAAATGAAATTTTAGATAAATTAAAAAAAGCCGCAGAAAATGGACAAAATAATTTATTAGAATTATCTATTGAAGCTGCGAGGAGAAGAGTTACTTTAGGCGAAATTTCTGATGCATTAGAAAGTAAATTTGGAAGACATAGAGCAGAAACAAGAGGAATACAAGGGGTTTATGCATTAGGTGCAGGTAATATGAATAGTTTTGAAGAAGCAAGATGTTTAGCAGATGAATTTGCAGATAAAGAAGGTAGAAGACCTAGAATTATGGTTGCTAAAATGGGACAAGATGGACATGATCGTGGTGCAAAAGTTGTTGCAACTTCTTATGCAGACATGGGATTTGATGTTGACATCGCTCCACTTTTCCAAACTCCTAAAGAAGTAGCAAAACAAGCTGTTGAAAATGACGTTCATGTACTAGGTATATCCTCTTTAGCAGCTGGTCATAAAACTCTAGTACCAGAAGTTGTTAAGGAATTAAAAGATTTAGGTCGCACAGATATTTTAATTGTAGTTGGAGGAGTTATTCCTAGACAAGATTATGATTTTCTATATAAAAATGGTGCTCAAGCAATTTTTGGACCTGGAACAAATTTAGCAGAATCAGCAACTGAAGTATTAAATAAACTTATCGAAAAGATATAATTTACAAATAATAAGAAAGTTTAATTACAATATCATTCAACACCGTTTGTACGGTGTTTTTTTATGATTAGAATTTTCGGGTTAGGTATTGATTATTCACTTGAGAAGGAAGAAGTGATTGATTGATTTTATATCATAAAAAAAGCCTCAATCGATTGGATTGAGGCTTTTAAATAAAAACTGGCGACGACCTACTCTCCCGCCTTAGCAGTACCATCGGCGCAGGCAGGCTTAACTTCTCTGTTCGGAATGGGAAG
>Ga0160490_100054_pt1 | contig 146527 bp, 135 predicted proteins | sample DIDnMG_7_FD_108210 | JGI IMG/M metagenome (GOLD analysis project Ga0160490, IMG submission 108210) | Enriched soil microbial communities from UW Madison campus, WI, USA - DID2934_E24_Lignin MG | ecosystem: Environmental > Terrestrial > Soil > Unclassified | place: USA: Madison, Wisconsin... | reverse complement strand
CGGCAAGTTCTCATAATGTGAGTTATCCCCTGTACTTTTAAGCTTCTTTTTGATTTCTGGACGCTCTGCTTTTATGCGTTCCAGCAATACGGAAGCAGGCTCATCGTTCGGATCTTGCGGAACGAGCTTACCTCGTATAGCAAGGTCAAGTATTTTGGATTTAGTTTGGGTGATGAATTGATTTAAATCCTCTTTGTTTTCTTCTAAAGAATCAATAACCGATAAAAGAATTTGTATTTTTTTTACAATACATTCTTGTTCTGAATATGGAGGAAGCGGAAATAAAGCTTTTTTTCCATCGGTTGTTCCTAAACGAGGCATTTTTACACCATAACCACATTGTGCTGTGTAATCTAAAAACATTTTTGACATTAATACGTGTTGAGCATATTCAGAAACAACAAAGCCTTTAAAATCTAATGGTAAAATCTCAGTTGTGGAGAATCCATCCATATCAGCAATTATAACTTTATTCAAATAGGTTCTTAATTTGCTATATAACACATTTCCTTTTGAAAAAAAATGTCTTGAACTCGTAGTTTTTCTATCTGCTTTACTAATACGTTTCAATAGCTTTGCTGTATCCTTTTCAATATCTTCCAAATCTAAAATCCAAGCACTATCTGCTATTAATGTTGGGCTAACACTGGTGCACATTCCGTAGTTACATAAATTACCCAATCTACACCACTCCCAACTTTCCGGTATTTCAAACGGTATCTCTTCATCAATACATTTTACCGTTCCTTCGGCGAACTTCTCGTAATATGATTTAAAAGAATTTTCATTACAAAAAGATTGGAAGAGAGATTATTTAAAGGAATTATTTATTCAATTAGTTGATAAAGGTACTTTTAAAAAAATTGTTAGCAATTATGCTATTCCTCCTGATATGTCGAACTGGAAACAACGACTAATTAAAGAAGAAAATTTGCTTAAAGGTGCAACATTTATTCTTATTCCAAACAATAATTTGTATTGTAAACTGGCTTGGCAACAAAAACCAAGCAGAGAAGACCAAGTGAAGAAAATTAAATAAAGTACCGCTAAAAAAACTCTAAATCCCGATTTTTTTCGGGATTTTTTGTTTCCGAAAACACAACTGCGACACACATTGTCTTACTCTCAATATACCTTTGTCAAAAAAGATAGGTTTATGGAAAGTATCACAAAGAAACAAATTCTGGAAAGCATTGGGAAAGTGTACGAACAATCAAAAAATTGTAAGCTTGAAAATTCATTTTTTGAAAGCATAAAATCCGAACTACATACACTTTCTCAATATTTCAAAACGTCAGAGAATCAAACCTTTTTTATTGCAATGGTTTTTGCTCTAAACTACAAAGGAGACACTGTTGATTTAAACGATTTAATAGATTATTTTGAATGTAATCCAATGAAAATTTTGGAATACAGCGATGATTTAGAAGACTTACACAAAGTTGGGATTTTTGAAAAAAAGAAATCGAGACACCGTGTGAAGTTGGCAGGAGCTAATGACCAATTTGTTATTCATGAAAAAATCACAGAAGCCATTTTGCAAAATAAACCTTTGCCCAAAATCAACGAGAGTAAAATAAAGGGTATAAAGGGTATAATAGATTTGTTAGAACAGTTATACAAATTAGGCGATCAACGAGACGATGATAAAATTTCAACCTTTGAATTATTTCGGAATGTTGAAAAATTGATTGCAGACAACACTCATTTTGCGTTAATATAAAAAGTAAAGCAATTCAGTTTAAGTATAGAAGACACTTATCTTTTTTTATACTTAATATGGAAAACAGTGTCAGGAAACGAATCTACAGATATTGGAAGAGCTTTGGAGGGTATTTATGATAGTCCATCAGAGAGAGTAAATGAAGTGCAAAAATTGTTGTCTGGCAATCATATTCTTATCAATAATAATCTGATTGAAATTATAGAAGCTCAATTTTTCAATGATACCGAAATGAAATTGACAGATACTTCTCTTCAACTTCTGAATGATTGTGACATTAAACTTTTTCTAAACAAAAAGAGAAAAGATAATATTATTGTCCCTTCGGAAGTTGTTTATCGTAAATTGGTTTTTGATAATGAGGAGATGAATCAATTAGAAACACTTCAAAATTTACTTCAAGAAGACAAATTTCATGAAACGCAGACAAGACTAACAAATAAAGGTCTACCCCAAGGAATTGCAGTTTTATTGCACGGTGCACCTGGAACAGGAAAAACTGAAATTGTAAAGCAATTAGCAAAAGCTACAAACCGAGAAATAATGAAAGTAGAAATCAGCCAGTCAAAATCTATGTGGTTTGGCGAAAGTGAAAAAATCATTAAACGTATTTTTACGGATTACAGAGCGTATGCAAAAGAATCTGAGCTAACACCTATTTTACTATTTAATGAAGCAGATGCCATTATTTCAAAAAGAAAAGAAAGCATTAATTCCAATGTGGCTCAGACTGAAAATGCGATTCAAAATATTATACTGGAAGAGCTTGAAAATTTTGAAGGTATTTTAATGGCAACTACCAACTTAGTTAATAATTTGGATACTGCCTTTGAACGAAGATTTTTATTCAAAGTACCTTTCAAGAAACCTACAAAAGAAATAAGAGCTAAGATATGGAAATCAAAGTTATCACATTTAGATGATGAGAGTTGTCAAATGCTCGCAGATAAGTTTGACTTTTCAGGCGGACAGATAGATAATATTATTCGCAAAAGTGAAATACAGGAAATTGTTCATGGCACTGTGACTAATTTTGAACAGATACAGTCATTTTGTAATGAAGAATCCATCAGTATAAATAGAACTAAAATTGGATTTGACTATGCACACGATTAAAATAAAAGACCAAAACATTTTATTGTTATCAGATACGCATGGTAAACATCGTTTAATCGATATTCCTAAAAATATTCAGATTGTAATTCATTGTGGAGATATTTGTATTGCAGGAGATATGGATGAAATTTTTGATTTTTTTGATTGGTATGTTAAATTAGAAATACCACATAAGATATTTATTCATGGAAATCACGATTTACCTTTCGAGTTAGAACCAGAATGGGGTAAAAAATTGATACCCAAAAACATTATATGGTTAAATGACGAATCGATTGTAATAAGTGACATAAACATAATGGGAATAAGTGCTTTCCCTTTTTACAAAGGCATCGAAACGAAAAATAGAATCAATATCATTGCATCACATTATCCTCCTCACGGTATTTTAGATAATGGGTTTGGCAGTAAAGAAATTAGTGATTTTGTATTTCAGTTTGAGCCAAAGTACCACATATTTGGACACAATCATTCCAACTATGGGATAGAAAAACATAAAAGTCAGTATATTAACGCATCTATTTATCATAAGTTATGTCAAAAAGAGAATCAATAGCAAGATATAATCTAATTATAAAAAAATTAAGAAAACGACCTGCGACATTTGCCGAAATTGAAGAATATCTTGCCTTGGAATCAGAAATTCAAGCCTACAACTTCAATATTTCAAAGCGTACATTTCAACGAGATAGGGATGATATTCGTTCTTTGTACAATATCGATATTTTGTTTGACTTTTCTAAAAAAGTCTATTACATAGATTTTGACGAACAGCCCGAAGCAAACGAAAGGATATTGGAAGCTTTCGATACATTTAATGCTTTGAATTTAACAGATAGGCTTTCTAAGCATATTCATTTTGAAAAGCGAAAACCTCAAGGTACAGAACATTTGTATGGAATACTTCATGCTATTAAAAATCAGATTCAAATAAAATTTGTGTATCAAAAATATTGGGAAGACGAATTGACTGAAAGATTAGTGGAACCGTATGCGCTGAAAGAATTCAAAAACAGATGGTATGTCTTATCAAAAGATTTAGTAGATAACAAGATAAAGAGTTTTGCACTTGACCGTTTAACAGATTTTGGAATTTTGAATAAGAAATTCAACTTTCCAAAAGATTTTGATGTAAATGAACATTACAGGTACTGCTTTGGTATTATCAGTCCGAACGGTCATCAGCCAGAAGATGTAGTACTTTCTTTCAATGCATTTCAGGGGAAATATATTAAATCATTGCCGTTACACGATTCTCAGCAAATTCTGATAGATAATGAAGATGAATTGAGAATACGGCTTAAACTATTCATTACACATGATTTCTTTATGGAACTTTTATCCTTTGGGGAAAACCTTAAAGTACTTAAACCTCAAAGCTTAATTGATGATTTAAAATCAACTGTTAGGAATATTCAAAGCATATATGAAGAATAGGTATTACATAAATAGTGATTATGAAAATTAAATTTTTGTATATTTGCTATGAGCTAATGGAAACACGTTGAAAAGTAAAGCAATAAGCACCGTTACCAAATCGTTACCTGACTTTTTTGATAATCTTTATAAAAGCTTAGTATTCAACCGATACAGCTTTTTCCTGAAAACTCGTTAAATTAAAATTATGTCTTTTTAGCTGTAGTTATTTATTCTTTTTGAATAGCTAATAACTCTATATATCCTGACCAATTAGTAAACACCAAAAGTTGAATCAATTTTATAAAGAATAATAACAAAACTTTCCTGAAGACCTAATTCAAATTTAAAATCTAACATTCTCTAACTAACAGTAAAATGAGAAGTTATTATAGCTTTTTGAGAGTTTTTTTTAGAATTACCTCCTCAATCCTCTTCTTTTTTCAGGTTCTTTCTGTTCCGTTTGATTATCTGTTTTTAATGAAATATCTTTTGTTGATGTATTTCTGTTTTGATCAATACCAAAACGTAATAATGTAAAAAGCTGAGCTACATTATCTGGACTTTTAAAGATTTCGTTGAATGCAGAGAAAGGAATATTGTTGTCTTTTGATACTTTTTCACTTATTTTACTTAACCTATCTATCAATTGCTTTTTGTCATCTATCTTTAAATAAGGTTGTTTTAGTCTTTCAAATTGGATTGCTTTCTCCAAAGTATTCAATACCGAATCCAGATATTTTTTCTTTTCAACAGCAAAAACGCTTTCATTGGTCAGCAGAGTGGTGTTTTTGCTTTTGTAAAACTGTACTTCTTTTTTTAAACTTTCATTTTTTGTAGAGAATTCAGCAATCTGTTTCGTTTTGGTTTCTAAATCGGTTTTGTTTTTTAAAAGTTGAGCTTTCTGAGCTTTAAATATTTTCTCCATATTCATCAACGTTTTCTCGATTTTCATTCTTTGAAATCCTAAAAAGTCAGGTTCTTTGATAATCAGTTCCTCAAATTTGTCTGAACTTAATTCCTTTTTTATTTCGTTCTTGCGATCTTCCAGAATTTTCAGATATTCTTCCTCTTTCTTGATTTTGAATTGTATAGCTTCCAATCGTGCTTTAGAACCCGAAATTCCTCTTTCCATACCCAAACATTCCGCTGTTATATCCTGCATTTTGGAATAATGAAAAGATTGATGTTTTAATGTTTTTCCTGTTTCCAAATCCTGCCAATCCGCTACTAAATGAGCGTGATAGTTTGGTTTCCATTCGTTGGTCTCTTTGTCATAATGCCCTTCGTCTTTGTGAATGGCAATCTGAAAAACTCTTATTTTCAATTCTTCTCCTAATCGTTTTGAAAGGTTATACAAATCTTGCATTGTGGTATTTTCTTTGATTACCACAACAGCTTCACGAACAGGCATCGCATTTTTCTGTAATTTTCGTCCGGATTTTTCTTTGCAATACGTTTCTATTTTTTGAATTCGGTCTGCAATTTTTTGTTCCTGCCAATATTCATTTTTTGATGTTAAATCTTTCCGGATATAATCAAAAGTTTTCTTTCTGAAATTATGGATTTCAGAATCAGATTTTACAGCTTTAAAATTTATTGATGTCTTCATAATTTCTTTTATTAAAGATATATTTGCAATTCATTTTTCATTTTTTTGAAAAACCAACCTTGCATTATTTTTTACAGGTTTAAACCGATTGAACCATATATTATTTTTAACCGGTTCAAAGCCTCGCAGAGCGAAGTAGAAACTTTAAGAGGAGGAACGATGATGAAAGTTGCGAATGAGCTCCTAACTTTTGCATATAGTTGGTAAAAACATAGAACCCTGCATTATTTTTTACACCCTTGTATAAGGCATTTTTTTATCTTCTTCGTTTAAAAATTTGGATATTTTGCTGTTCTTCCTCTTGTGCTTTTTGCTGTCGGTTTTCATTTTTTATTTGGATTCGGGAAAACAAATAATCGTTCAAATCTTTATGTGGAAAATAAATTTCAGAATGATCTTTAGCTTCGGGAAATGATTTTAAAATTTCACTTTTACAACTTTCTCCAGCTCTGTCATTATCCAAAAACAGATGGATGTCCGAATAGTTTTTCAGATGCTCTTTGGTTTTATTCAACAACGAAATAGAGTTCATAACTAACAAATCGCCTTTAAAAAAACGTTTCATTTCTATAAAGGACAAAGCATCAGTAAATCCTTCAAAAACCACAACATTTTTATTTTTTTCGTAGTTCTCATTATTAAGCTTTATGGCTGAAATATCTTTTTTTAAAAGTGAACCTTTGTAGAATGAATTTCTCAGTTCCCAACCTCCGGAAAGATTTTCAAATCCGACAGCATACAATTTTTTATCTCGAATGGTAAAATGTACCTCTTTTATAAAAGGATAAATATTTTGGGAAAGTCCTCTTTGATGCAAATAATTTTTCAGGTTTTCGTTTTGAAGTTCCTTGATTTCTGTGATTTGATAATTTGGAATTGATTTTTGTAGATGAATATCGTTCTGCAGTTGAAAAGAAGAGAAATTTTGTTTTTCTGCCCATTCTAAAACTTCTTTTACAGAAGCGTTCTGATATTTCATGATAAAATCGGTATTGTTTCCACCAATTCCTTCGGAATGCAGATACCAAAGATTTAATTTTTTATCAAGTTTAAAAGAGGCTTGCGTTTCTGTTGCGAAAGGATTCAGATACCAAGCTTCTTTTTCATTTTGTTTTGTTGGAAGATGTCCGAGTGAAGCAAGGACTTCTTCCAATTTAATAGAGTTGAATTGTTTACAGTTCATTTTTTATTATCTTTTTTAAATTATTCTTACCTAATTACTTGTTACTGACTATCAGTATTTTAAAGCCAATACTTACCATTACCTTTTCTTACCTTCTTACCATATCTTCTTTATTAAGGTAGTTTTAGGTAACTATTTTATTTTTTTAATTACCTGAATAACTCATTGATTATTAAGTATTAAAAACTTTTAGGTAACTTGGTAACTTTGGTAAGCCGGTTTTTATTCAGTTTTTCTTTTGATAAGGTATCCGTACACCTGAAGTTTGGGGTGTTTTACCCTTTGGTATTTTAAACTGGTCAATGCTTTACCAATTTTTATATTATTCAACCGCAACCCCAAAGCATTGTTTATGGCAAGCATAATATCGGTTGCCGTAAGAAACTCTTCGATATTTTCAGATTTTTCGAAATGAGCCGAAATAAGTTCCTGTTCCATAGAAACTTGTGCATATTTTTCATTTCGGTTTTCGTTTTCGGCAATATCCGTTGCGGTCAATTCGGGATTGTAGTTTTTCCTTTTAAAAGCATTGTAATAGGCTTGTGCCCAAACTTTATCAACATCTATTTCTTTAGAATATTCAAAATCAAAAGAGTAAACCTCAAAAATCAACCAGCGGATGCTTCCTGTTTCATCTGTAAGAAAATCGGTTCGATTGGTAGAGCCGACAAATGAGCATATTCGTTCCAAAAACTCTGCTTTTCTTGCATAAGGCAATCGAATGGTTAGCTTATACCGAAATGATTTTTCATCATCGATTTCCTCAAATCCCGAATGTAAGTGAGAATTTCTTGATTAGTTTTTCTAAAAAAGCTTTAGATTATTATAAGAGAATGGGCGAAAATAGTGATTTACAAAAGAAATATTCATCTCAGAAATTAATTGTAGAAAAATTTTTAAAAGGTTTGGAAACAGAACAATCAAAAGATTTTATTGATTGGAAAGATTTTGAGAAAGTTGACATGCGTGTCGGTACAATTTTAGAAGCAAATAATTTCCCGAAAGCAAGAAATCCATCTTATCAATTAGTAATTGATTTTGGTGCTGAAATTGGTCTAAAAAAATCATCGGCACAAATTACTCATCATTACACAAAAGAAGATTTAATTGGCAAACAAATCATTGCAACCGTAAATTTCGAACCGAAACAAATTGCCAATTTTATGAGCGAATGTCTGGTTATGGGCGTTTATGACGATGATAAAAATGTTGTCTTGATAGAACCAAAAAACAAAGTTAGTAACGGTAATAAAATCGGTTAATAATGAAAAAAATTATTTTACTAATGTGTTATTTTTTAACACAATTTAGCTTTGCTCAAATCAAAGAACTCAAATTTGATTATGCTTTATATTATGACGGTATCGATAATTACAATTCTTTTTATGTACTTTTTGACAGTAAACAAGAGAACTCAAACTTTTTTGTTGTCTTGCTTAGTCAGGACGAAAATCATTTGAACCTCAGCCAAGCTTTAGATTCTAAAAACACAATTTTTACTTTGTACCAAAATCAAGACGCTTTGCCAGTCGATCTTGTGACCAATAAATACATCATCAACAAAGAATATTATGATTATACAGAAATTCATAATACAATAAATTACGAATTGTTGACTAATGAAAATGAAATCGAAAAATATGTTGATTTAAAAGATTTTAATTTGGATAATTATCTTGAACTTAAAAGTTTAGCAACTTTCGGATTGACATCTAAAACTAACTTTCAACCTTTTTTAAAAGCTTTTTTACGAATTCAAACCAGTTCTGAACAAGATGATTTTATAGATAAATTAGATAAAAATTTGATCATAAATAATTTAGGAACTTATCTTTTGGATAATGATGAAATTGTTTACAGTTATCAATTAAAAAATTTAGAAAAAGCCAATTATACATTTTTTATCAATACAAATTTGATGAATTATGTGATTAAAAATAAAAACAACAGCGATATCAATTTATATGAATACGATGCTGTTGTACAAAATATAGAAAAATATCCTAGTTTTTGTGATGAAATTTCACCTTTAGACGATCAACTTTTTAATTATGAATACTTAGAAAATGCGTACAATAATTTCATGAATCAAAGTTGTTTTCTTTACATGACTTTCGGTTATAAAAATCCGAAAAGTTTTAAAAATCTTTATATAGATTACAAAAATCAATTCTTAAGACAATACTCAAACGAATTCGAAAAACCTGCAATAGATGCGCTAAATAAAGACTTGACAAAAAAAGCACAATTAATTCCTTAAACCAAAACATGTCAACATGTCATTTGTATTTTATTTTTTTGACAGAAAAAAGGCGTTGGCATAATGATTGTCTAATAGCATATCGTTAAATAAAAAAACTAAAAAATAAAGATATGAGTAAAATAATAGGAATTGACTTGGGGACAACAAACTCTTGTGTCGCAGTAATGGAAGGATCTGATCCTACTGTTATCCCAAACGCAGAAGGAAAAAGAACAACTCCTTCTATTGTAGCTTTCGTAGAAGGTGGAGAAATAAAAGTTGGTGACGCTGCAAAACGTCAAGCTGTAACTAACCCACACAAAACGATCTATTCTATCAAACGTTTTATGGGAACGAAATTCGATGCTGACAAATCAGAAATCGATCGTGTACCTTACAATGTTGTAAAAGGTAATAATGAAACGCCAGCGGTTGATATCGATGGTCGCAATTATACACCACAAGAGATCTCTGCCATGATTTTACAAAAAATGAAAAAAACGGCAGAAGATTATTTAGGACAAGAAGTTACTAGAGCAGTAATTACTGTTCCAGCTTATTTTAATGACGCACAACGTCAAGCAACAAAAGAAGCTGGTGAAATCGCAGGTCTTAAAGTAGAAAGAATCATTAATGAGCCTACAGCAGCAGCTTTGGCTTATGGTTTAGATAAAGCAAATTCTGACAAAAAAATCGCAGTATACGATTTAGGTGGTGGTACATTTGATATTTCTATCTTAGAATTAGGTGATGGCGTATTCGAAGTATTATCTACTAATGGTGATACACATTTAGGTGGTGATGATTTTGATGACGCAATTATCAATTGGTTAGCATCAGAATTTTTAGCTACAGAAAATGTAGATCTTAAAAAAGATGCTATGGCTTTACAACGTTTACGTGAAGCTGCAGAAAAAGCAAAAATCGAGTTATCTTCTTCTTCTCAGACAGAAATTAACTTACCATATATTACAGCAAACGAAACAGGACCAAAACACTTAGTACAAACATTAACTCGTGCTAAATTTGAACAATTAACAGATGATTTAGTTCGTCGTTCTATGGACCCTTGTAAAAAAGCATTATCAGATGCAGGTTTATCAACATCAGAAATCGACGAAGTAATCTTAGTTGGAGGTTCTACACGTATTCCTAGAATACAAGAAGAAGTTGAAAAATTCTTTGGTAAAAAACCATCAAAAGGAGTTAATCCTGACGAAGTTGTTGCAATTGGTGCTGCAATCCAAGGTGGTGTTTTAACTGGTGATGTAAAAGATGTTTTATTATTAGACGTTACACCATTATCATTAGGAATCGAAACTTTAGGAGGTGTTTTCACCAAATTAATTGATGCAAATACAACAATTCCTACTAAAAAATCTGAGACTTTCTCTACAGCAGCAGATAATCAACCTGCGGTTACTTTAAGAGTTGGTCAAGGTGAGCGTCCAATGTTCAACGATAACAAAGAAATTGGTCGTTTCGATTTAGCTGATATTCCACCAGCACCAAGAGGTGTTCCTCAGATCGAAGTAACTTTTGATATTGATGCAAATGGTATTTTGAGTGTTTCTGCAAAAGATAAAGGAACTGGAAAAGAACAAACGATCAAAATCGAAGCTTCTTCTGGTTTATCTGATGCTGACATCGAAAGAATGAAAAAAGAAGCACAAGAAAATGCAGCTAAAGATGCAGAAGCAAAAGATCGTGTAGAAAAAGTAAATGCGGCTGATGCGTTAATCTTCCAAACAGAAAAACAATTGAAAGATTACGGAGATAAACTTCCTGCAGATAAAAAACAACCAATAGAAGATGCTTTAACAGAAGTAAAAGCGGCTCATACTGCACAAGATATTGCTGCAATCGATACTTCTATGGAGAAATTAAATGCTGCTTGGAACGAAGCTTCACAAGAAATGTACGCTGCCATGAACGAAGGTCAAAATGGAGCTCAAGGTGAAACACCAAATCCAGAACAAGGAAGTAATGGTGCTGATGATGTACAAGATGTAGAATTCGAAGAAGTAAAATAATTGGTAATTAATATCAATTATTAATAAGTAATAAAACGCTGTAAATATAACATTTACAGCGTTTTTTAATTTTTGTTCTTTTTAATTTTTACTCTATTTTAATCGTTTTTTATTATATATTTGTACCATAATTGTACCGGAACTTAAAAGGCGATGAAATGGCACTTATGGATACTTATGATACCTTAATGAATAAAAATGGGCGATGGAAAGATTAAAAAAACAATGTCTTGTCTGTGATGAACAATTTATTCCCAAAAAAGTAACTTCTGTTTATTGTTCAGATAAATGCAGTAAAAAAGGGTATAAACAAAAGATGTTACAGCTTAAGAAAGAAGAGAAGTTGAAAGCATTGATAGATAAAATACCGGAGGATCGATTGTTTATTTCTGTTCCGGAAGCAACCTTATTATTTGGTATTGCTAAGACTACTCTTTATAGGCTTGTTCGCCAAGGAAAAATTCCGGCAGTTAATTTTGGAACTCGCCTTGTAAGAATAGAGCGTAAAGTGATGGAAGAAATGTTTCCACTTTCTCAAATCCGACCAGAGGACAAAGCCCAGCCGAAGAAAAAATTATACAGTCTTGAAAAAGAAGATTGTTATTCTATTGGCGAAATAGCTAAGAGGTTTCAAATATCAGAAAGTACTGTTTACAAACATATCAGAAAATATTCAATTCCAACTAGGCAGATGGGAAAGTACGTATATGCACCAAAAATAGAAATTGATAACCTGTATAGCGGAAATAATTTTATATGAAACAACTATCGAAAACAAAAGTAACCGTACGCCTTCGAAAAGCAGAAGACCGAAAAGAATGGTACGTTTATATAGAAAGTTATCCTGTACAGGTTTCCGGAAAGAAAACTCCTCAAAGAATCCGTGAATATTTGAATAGGGTTGTAACAACGGTAGAATGGGATAAAAAAAGAACTGCCCGTACAGATGCAGAAGGTACAAAATCCTACAAACCTAAACGGAATGATAATGGAATAATCATTTGTAAAAGTGAAAGCGACCGAGAAATAATGCTGTATGCAGACGAAGTTCGTAAACTTCGTCAAAAAGAATATGATAACATCGATTTATACAGTGATACCGAGAGTTTATTAGTTGAACAAAAAGAAAAGTCTCAGGAAAATTTTATTGAGTATATTACTAAAGCTGCAACTAAAAGACACGCCAAGAGTTCAAAATCCATTCAAATTAATTGGGGAAGAACCAAAGAATTTTTAAAAAGTTATGCCGGAGATAACCTGATGTTTTCTCAAATTGATAACAAAATGGTGGAAGATTTTAAACTCTTTTTATTATCAGCTCCGCTTGGGGGAAACAGAAAAGGAACAATTTCCCGAAATACTGCCGCAACCTATTTTTCTATTTTTAAGGCCGCTTTAAAACAGGCGTTTATTGATGGATATTTAACCGTTGATATATCTTCAAAAATAAAGGGTATTCCGGAGCAAGATTCAAGACGTGAATATCTGACCATTGAAGAACTAAATACATTGGCATCAACACCTTGTGAAAAAGATGTTCTTAAAAGAGCAGCACTTTTCTCAGCTCTTACAGGTTTGAGGCATTCCGATATTCAGAAACTCCGTTGGAAAGAAATAAGCATAGAAGACGGTTCGGTTAAATTACATTTTACACAAAAAAAGACAAAGGGTGTTGAATATATGCCTATTTCTCAGCAAGCTTTTCAACTTTGTGGAGAACCAAGACTTCCCGAGCAATTTGTTTTTGAGGATTTAACAGATCCATCGTGGATATCACGCCCACTGAAAAAATGGGTTGAATCAGCGAATATTAAGAAAAATATTACCTTCCATTGCTTCCGTCATACATTTGCAACACTGCAATTATCGAACGGAACAGACATTTATACGGTTAGTAAAATGTTAGGACATACTAACGTAAAAACTACTCAAATCTATGCTAAAGTCGTGGACGAGAAGAAAAACAAAGCTTCGGAAGCAATACAATTAGAATTTTTAAAGGACAAGCCATAATGAAAATAAAACATTTTGAATATATTGTTATTTACCTATCTGTCCTTTTAGTCTGTGTTTTGATAGGTATAGCTGGAAGATTGGTGTTATTAGGAAAAGGTGCTGATGAATATACAGCTAATGTATTTTTTTGGATTTGTATTGGATTTGGAATTCTTATGTTTGCAATTCTAAGTTTGTTTCTTAACGAATTAGTTGTTAATGTACTAAATCGATTCTTCAAGAACAAAAAAACGGAATTACCTGAAAGTGAAATTTCAAATGAAAATCTTGAAAAGATAATTGAACAACAAGATACAATCATTAATTCCGAATTGCCTGAATATAAAAATCCAGATAGAAATATTGAACAAATAAGGGAGCAACAACAAAGTATAATCACAAATAAAAAACAAGTCAAAATTGATATTGCAATTCATTATACACAAAAAGAATTTGCTTTCTATACTACCGATGAAGATTTAAAATTATTGTGTGATTATGTAATAATGTATGCAGAAAAATTAGATTTTGATAACATCAAACCCATTACAGTAAAAGATTTATCAAACCTCGATTTATATCATTTTGGATGGAATTTATGGAATCATTTTAAACCTATCAAACAAGAAGAGATTTCAAAATTATTAAAAAAGGTATTTTTAGCACTTGAAGATATCGAACTTGATAGTATCAAATCACACCTAAAAGATGATCCTAAAAAAGGAATTATCAAGATTACAGAGGATCTTTCCAGTGTTTAATTACCAATAATTAGAAAAACACCGTGTTTTTAAAGTGTTTTTGTTGTGGCGTAGCACACAGCGAAAACACTTTTTTCATTTGCACCATAACAATTAAAAACGATCGTTATGGACATAAATGAAATTTCTTTTGAAAACCTACCCAAAGCAGTCGCACATTTAGCGAGCGAAATTGCCGAAATCAAATCTATGGTTCAGAATGTACAAATACCTGAATCTAAAGAAAAACGCATTCCTATTGGTATTGAAGAAGTAAGCCGGATAATAGGAAAAGCAAAGCCTACCATTTACACTCTTGTAAGACAAAGAAAAATCCCTTGTTATAAGAATGGCAAAAAACTGTACTTTTTTGAAGAGGAAATATTAGAATGGATTTCTAAAGGAAAAAAGAAAACCATACAGGAAATCGAATCGGAAGCTTTGAAATATCATCATAACCGAAAAAAATAAATGGGTTATGAATGAACAAGAATATTTATATCAATCCGATGCACCGTCGAAAACGATTTACGACAGAACAATAAATTATCTGAATGAAAAATACAACATTCGTTTCAATACCATTGCTTTAGAACTGGAAATTCAGTTGAAAGAAAAGAGTGAAAGTTGGGCTGTACTTAATATCAATTACTTGCTTATAGAATTGGCTCAATCCGGTATTGACATTACTATGAACAAGCTGGAAATTTTGGTAAGAAGTCATTTGATAAGGCAATACAATCCTATTCGGGAATATTTTGAAAACTTAGAAAGTTGGAGCGGAGAAGATTATATCCATAAGCTTAGCTCATACCTCAGGACAAACGATGATATAGCGTTCCGTTATCATTTTGAAAAATGGTTGACACGAGCGGTTTTGTGTTCACTAACTAAAGGATATGTCAATAAACAATCTTTGGTTTTAGCATCGCATCAAAACTCGGGTAAATCTTCATTCTTACGGTTTTTAATTCCTCCAAAATTAGAAAATTATTACACAGAAAATATCTCTATTGACAAAGATGGTATCATTTCCATTTGTAAAAATTTGATTTGTAACCTCGATGAATTGGCAGTCTTATCAAAATCCGATGTAAACACTTTAAAATCTTTTATTTCAAAGAGCAGTGCAACCATTCGCGCTCGTTTCTTTCGAGAATTTTATCAGAACCAGAACGTTGATGCAAATGTAAAGTTTCGTGAGCTAAAAGATTGATAACCAGAATTAAATCGAAGTTTAGAATATTTTTAGGTACTTTTATTACAAAACCATTTTCTTCACTTCCTTCTGCTGTCAATAAAATAGAATTTGGGCTTAATTCTTCTCTAAAATTGATTTCTTTCAGTAACGGATGATGCAAATCGAATTGTTGCATAAGGTATTTAACACCTTCAATAATTTGCTCGTTCTGATTGTATTCTTTTACTTTTTGTTTGATTTCTGTAAGGTTCATTTATAGCTTATTAATTAAAAGTAATTTACAAAATCAAATATAGAATCTTATATAAGTTTGATGAAATAAATACTATTTTTGATTGATAGAGCGAAACGTTATGAAAAAATATATTTTTACGACAATACTTTCTGTATTTTTTGCACATCAATCTGGTGCGCAAGTTTTGAGTCATAAAGAAAATTTTACCAAACAAGATACTTTGCGCGGATCAAATACCGAATTTAGAAATTGGTGGGATGTTAAACATTATGATCTTTCGATAGAACCAGATTACGACACTAGATTTATAAAAGGTGTTAATAAAATTGAGTTTTCTGCTGAGAAAAATAGAACTTCAGATGTTTTACAAATCGATTTACAAGAACCAATGAAAATAACTTCTGTTTTGTTAAATGGCGTAAAAGTCAATGAATATGAAAGAGATGGGAATGTTTATTTTCTAACGATAGGAAAATTAGTTAAAGAGAAAAAAAATATATTAGAAATTGCATTCGAAGGAAAGCCTAGAGTTGCAGTTCGTCCACCTTGGGATGGCGGATGGATTTTTGCAAAAGATAACGAAGGTCGTCCTTGGATGAGTGTTGCTGTACAAGGTTTAGGTGCAAGTGCTTGGTTTCCGAACAAAGATTATCAGGGAGATGAACCAGATAATGGAGCAGATTTAGAAATTATTGTACCCAAAGGTTTGGTTGGCATAGGAAATGGAAGAAAGGTTTCAGCAAAAGAAGTAGGAGATAAGGTTGCGTATAAATGGCGTGTGGTAAATCCGATCAATAATTATAATATCATTCCTTATATTGGTTATTATCAAAATTTTAAAGATGAATTTAAAGGTTCGGACGGAAAGTTAGATTTGGATTATTATGTATTAGATTATAATCTTGATAAAGCAAAAAAACAATTCGATCAAAACAAAAAGATGTTGGCTTGTTTCGAGGATTGGTTTGGACCTTATCCATTTTATAAGGATTCTTTTAAAATGATCGAATCTCCTCATTTGGGAATGGAACATCAGAGTGGAATTGCGTACGGAAATCAATTCATGAATGGATATTTGGGCAACGATCTTTCAGGAACTGGTTATGGTCTGAAATGGGATTTTATCATCATTCACGAGTCTGGACACGAATGGTTTGGGAATAATATAACAGCAAAAGATGTTGCCGATATGTGGGTGCATGAATCGTTTACTTCCTACTCAGAAACTTTATATACAGAGTGTCAACAAGGTAAAAAAGCAGCTGATTTATATAATATTGGTAATCGACAAAATATACAAAATGATATTCCGATTGTTGGTCCTTATGGTGTTAATCAAGAAGGAAGTGGTGATATGTATTCTAAAGGAGCAAATATGTTGCATACGTTTAGAACTTGGTTAAATGATGATGTTAAGTTTAAAAATATTTTACGTGGTCTGAATAAAGATTTTTATCATCAGACAGTAACAGGCGAACAAGTAGAAATTTATTTGGCTAAGAAATCTGGTTTGGATTTGACTTCTTTTTTCAATCAATACCTAAGATCAACAAAAATCCCAACATTAGAAATGAAATTAAATAATCAAACATTGAGTTATCGTTATACCAATATTGTAGATGGTTTCAATATGCCTTTGAGATTAGAAAATAATCAAACAATTTTGCCTACAAAAGATTGGCAAGTTTTTGATGGTAAACTGAAAGATTTTAAAGTTTTACCAACGTATTATATTTTTTATAATGAATTGATGTAAATAACGTATTTAAAAATTAAAAGCCTTTCAAATAATTGAAAGGCTTTTTTATGTATTGAATTTGCTTTTAATTTGAATAATTTGGCGCTTCTTTCGTAATGACAACATCGTGTGGATGACTTTCATTTAAACCAGCATTTGTAATTCTTACCAATTTACCATCGTTGATCAATTCATCAATTGTAGCTGTTCCGCAATAACCCATACCTGCACGTAAACCACCACAAAGTTGATAAACCACTTCTTGGATAGATCCTTTGTAAGGAACACGACCTTCGATTCCTTCTGGTACTAATTTTTTAGCATCAGATTGAAAATAACGATCCTTAGAACCGCGTTTCATAGCGGCTAATGAACCCATTCCTTGATAAGTTTTAAATTTTCTTCCTTGGAAAATAATTTCTTCACCAGGCGCTTCGTCCGTACCAGCAAATAAACTTCCCAACATCACAACATTTGCACCAGAAGCAACCGCTTTTACAATATCACCAGAAAGTTTGATTCCACCATCTCCGATGATTGATACATTTTTGGTTTTAGCATATTCGCGTACATCATAAATAGCAGAAAGTTGAGGTACACCAACACCAGCAACAACACGTGTTGTACATATAGATCCAGGTCCAACGCCTACTTTTAGTGCATTCGCACCAGCGTCGATTAAATCTTTTGCTGCAGCGGCAGTCACAATATTTCCACCAACGATATCTAATTCTGGGAAAGCATTTCTAACTTCTCTCACTTTATCTAAAACACCTTTAGAATGTCCATGAGCAGAATCTAATGCAATGATATCAACTCCTTTTCTAACTAAAGCTTCTACGCGTTCCAAAGTTTCTGTACCAACACCAACGCCAGCACCAACACGTAAACGACCTTGTGAATCTTTAGAAGCATTCGGATATTCGCTTAAGTTATCAATATCTTTAATGGTAATTAAACCAATTAATTTATTATGATCGTCAGTAATTGGTAATTTTTCGATACGATTTCTTAACAAAATATCTTTTGCTTTATCCAAATCCGTATCAATATCAGAAGTAATGATATTTTCTTTGGTCATTACATCTTCTACCAATTGATCTAAATTTTTCTGATATCGAATGTCACGATTCGTAATGATTCCGACCAAAGTTCGATCTTCTTCTATAACTGGTAAACCAGAAATACTGTATTGTGCCATTAGATTTTCGGCATCGCGTAAAGTATGACGACGCGTTAAAGTTATTGGATCAGCAATCATTCCGTTTTCTGATCTTTTTACTTTGTCAATTTCTGAAGCTTGTTCGTCGATCGTCATATTTTTGTGAATGAAAGATAAACCACCTTCACGTGCAAGTGCGATTGCTAATTTAGACTCAGAAACGGTGTCCATTGCAGCAGATACAATCGGAATGTTTAAAATAATTTTCTCTGTTAATTGTGTTTTTAAAGAGACTTGATTTGGTAAGATTTCTGAATATGATGGGACAAGAAGAACATCATCGAAAGTGAAACCTGTTTGGATAATTTTATCTGATAAAGGCATTGCTTTTTGCCATGCAAATATAAACGAAATTGATGATTAATCAAATAATTAAATTAAAACTATTATTAAACTTACGTTAATCAAAAAAATAGTATTTTCGCAAGGTCATATACAAAAAAGTTATGAGTTTGAAATTCAAAGATTGGAATAATTATTTAGGATGGTTTATGTTTTTGGTAGCTACAATTGTGTATCTATCAACAATGGAGAGAAGCCTAAGTTTATGGGATTGTGGAGAATACATTGTTTCTTCTGCAAAATTAGGTGTAACGCATGCGCCAGGAGCTGCATTTTTTCAGTTATGTGGAGCTGTTTGGTCTATTTTAGCTTTTGGAGAAGGTAGTAATTATGCGATAATTATTAATGCTTCTTCTGCAATTTACAGTGCAATTACAGTGATGTTGTTGTTTTGGACAGTTACATTTTTTGTTAGAAAACTATTCAATGGTTCTGCAGATAATACAAAATCTGTACATGATATTGCGTTAACAAAATCTCAACAAATTATTACAATTGGTGCTGGTTTGGTAGGAGCTTCTGCTTTTATGTTTTCAGATACTTTTTGGTTTTCTGCCGTAGAAGGTGAAGTTTATGCAATGGCTTCTTTGTTCACCGCTTTAATCATTTGGTTGGGTGTGAAATGGGATTCGGATGCAGATACGCCAAGAGGAAATCGTTGGTTGGTTTTAATTTCATTGGTTATTGGATTGTCTATCGGAGTTCATTTGATGGCAATTTTAGCAATTCCGGTGGTTTGTTATTTTTATTATGCCAGAAAAAATCAGTTTACCTTCAAGAATTTCATCATAGCGAATGTCATTACATTAGGTGTATTGATTTTTACGTTTAAATTGATTTTTCCTTGGGTAATGACTTTATATGGAAAAATAGAAATATTTGCTGTTAACAGTTTAGGATTGCCATTCCATTCGGGGACATTTATTGCTACTTTATTGATTTTTGTTGTGTTTTATTTATTAATAAAATATTCTAAGAAATTCAATTGGCCATTAATCAATACCTCAATTTGGTGCGTGATTTTTATGTTGATAGGATTTACATCTTGGTTGGTAATTCCGATAAGAGCAAACGCAAATCCACACATGAATTTGAATGATCCTGACACAGCTTTGGGTATGTTAGATTATTTTAATCGTGAACAATATGGTGATTGGCCAACAACTTATGGACCAGCTTATACTGCTAATATTGCTGCTGATGGAATGGAAAAAGACGCAGATGGGAATTATGCAAGTAAAGTGAAAGGTGCAGAATATGTAAAAGATAATAAAATTGGTAAATACGTAAAAGTTTATGACCGTAAAGAATATATCTACAATAAAAAATATATTCAGCTTTTACCAAAAATGTTCGATTCTAAAGCAGATGTTATGGAGAATTATGCTGCAATGTATGGTTTTCCAGAATTTTCTTTAAATACAGCTTATTTTTCTAATTACGAAGATGACGAGCAAACCAAAACTCAGAAACGCCAAATGGCAGAGCAGGTTTATAATGAATTGATTAAGAAACAACAAGAAGGAACTTTAAAAGTTGCTGATCTGAAGAAATACAATGAATTCTTAAATATAGAACCTCCAACATTAGGACAACAGTTAAATTACTTCATGGATTTCCAAGTAAATTATATGTTTATTAGATATTTTATGTGGAATTTCTCTGGTCGTCAAAATGATTTAGAAGGTCATTTCGAAGCTGTGAGAGGAAATTGGATTTCTGGTTTTTCTTTTATTGATACGCCTCGTTTGGGTGATCAAAGTACATTGCCAGCAGATTATAAAAATGATGGGACAAATGTGTATTATATGTTACCATTGATTTTAGGTTTAATTGGATTTGTTTTCCAATTGAATAGAAACTTCGTTCATTGGTGGTCAGTTTTGGCTTTGTTTATTATTACTAGTATTGGTATTATTTTCTATACAAGTGTAAAACCTTTTGAGCCTAGAGAGCGTGATTATGCTTTAGTTTCATCTTTTTATGCTTTTACAATTTGGATAGGAATTGGTGTAGTTGCAATATATCTTTTAGCAGAAAAATATTTAAAGAAAACCTTAGATGCAAAATTTGCTTACATCATTACATTCATAACTTTATTGGTTCCTGCTTTGATGGGGTTTCAGAATTGGGACGATCATGATCGATCAGAACGTTCTGTAGCACACGATTTAGCTTATAATTATTTAGTAGGATTAGATAAAAATGCCATCATATTTGTTTTTGGTGATAACGATACTTATCCACTTTGGGGTTTACAAGAAACCGAATTGTTTAGAGATGATGTAAAGATTGCTAATCTTACGTTAGCTAATTCACCTTGGAATCTAGATCAATTATTACGTAAAACTTATAATGCACCAGGTTTACCTACCAATCTAAAATATACAGATTTCCAAAACGGAACAAATGATCAGGTTTTCTTGGTAAGTGGAACGATCAAAAATTTCTTTGACGAAGTGAATTCTTATGTCAAAGAAGGTACAACTTTAGCTGAATTGAGTAAACTGCCTTTAGAACAAGCACAATCTTATATGGTTGATGAACGTATTGATGCTTCTCAAGTTCTTAATGCTTACAATTCTTTGAAAGGTGTTGAACAATATGTAACTAAAGATAGCATGACTGCAAAAGAAGCGATTGATTTTATTTTGGATAATAAAAATCCAGCGAAAAAAGCAATTGCAGATTTTTATGGATATCAAATTGGTGCAGTTAATTTCCTACCAGTTTCTAAAATTGTTGTTCCAGTAAATAAAGAAAATGCACTGAAATACGGAATTGTTAGTGCAGATCAGAAAGATAAAATGGTCGATCAGATTGTGATTGAGTTACAAAATAGAACTTTATATAAAGCAGATCTAATGATGTTGTCTTTAATGGCAAATTACAAATGGGATCGTGCATTGTATTTTAGTGGTGGAGCTATTTACGATAATTCTAATATTTTCTATCTACAAGATTATTTACAACATGCAGGTTTATCTTATAAATTTGTGCCTATTAAACGTAAGTTTGGTGAAGGCGGTGTTGTAGGGACTTCTAATCCAACTGCTCTTACAAAAACGTTTAATCAATTCCGTTGGGGAGGTTTAAATAACCCAAAAGCATCTTTTAGTCAGAACGAAAGAAATTATACTTCATCTTTTAGAAATGTAGCGATTCGTTTGGCAGAAGATTTAATTAGAGAAGGTAAAAAGGAAGAAGCTATAAAAGTTTTAGATAAAGTGATGTATCAAATTCCGGCATGGCCACAATATAATGTTGGGACTGGTGTAACTAGAATTGCTAGTTTGTATTCACAATTAGGTCAGCAGAAAAAGGCGAATGAACTATTTGCTTTTGCGAAGAAAAACTTAGATCAAGACAAAAAATATTTAGAAAATATTCGTGGAAAAGTTAGTGGATCTGTTGGTTCTGAATTGGCTACTGTGAATAATGATTTGAGTATGTTGATGTACAACGAAATTTCTGGTCTAGCTGCTGCTGGTAAGAAAAACGAAGCTTTAATACGTTTCAAAGATGTATATTTACCAAAGAAATTAGAATTCATCAAACAATTTCAATCGTTTATGACAGATAAAAAAGTAGATGCGAGCGAAGAAGGTGTTGTGGTAAAAAAATTCAATGATCTGAATGAGTTGTTGGGCATTATTCAAGATGTTGATTCTGTTTACGCAAACAAAGAACAGAAAGAATTATATACAATGGTTTCTGAAGAATAAGAAATTATTTCATCAATAATAAGAAGAGGTTATTTTTAATAGCCTCTTTTTTTGTGTTAATTTTTGACATTTTTGTTAATTTTAATATATTGGTTATCAATATATTTTATATTTAATTAAGTTTTTTGAAAACATTCTAAAGGTTTTTGGCACATCGTTTGAAAATGCGATAGCTATTATAACAAGAAATAAACAAAAAATATAATAGTATGAAAAAGTTAGTTTTAGCAGCTTCTGTTGCTCTTTTCGGATTAGTAGGTGTAAATGCACAATCGACAGGTGTAGAGGGTGGCGTTCATATTGGTATTCCTGTGGGTGATGTTTCAGATTTGTCAGGTTTCAATATTGGTTTAGACTTGGCTTATTTATATCCAGTGTCAGAGAATTTTAAGTTAGGTATTGCGTCAGGGTATGATCATTTTATTGGTAAAGATGATTTTAAAGATTTTGGTTTTATTCCTTTAGCAGTTTCTGCTAAGTTTATGCCAACTCAAAACTTTTTTGTTGGTGCAGATTTAGGTTATGCTTTTGCTACGGGAGATAATTGGAATGGAGGATTTTATTACCAACCAAAAATAGGGTACAGTGGTGCATTAGTAGATGTTTTTGGTTTTTATAAAGGTAATACTTCGAATAGAGAATATGGTAATTTTAGTTCAAATGATATAAACATTGGTTCAGTAGGTGTAGGAGTTGCTTACAAGTTCTAAACTTATTTTCTAAAATAAACCTTAAAAAGAGTAGTTTTTTAACTGCTCTTTTTTTTATGGTATTTTTTTTGATACAATAAGGCTAAATAATAAATTCATGAAAAAACAATTTTTGGCTGTTGCAATTGCAGCTTTTGCAATCGTTGGTGTAAAAGCTCAAGAAGGCTTAAAGGTTAGTGCTAATATAGGTGTGCCAGTTGGTAATGCTTCTGATTATTTTGGGGTAAATGTAAGTGGTGATGTTGCTTATTTATATCCTGTAATCGAAAATTTAAGCGTAGGTGGTAAAGCTGGTTTAGAATTTTTCTCAGGAAAAGATATTTCTAATACTTCTACTAAAACAAAAGGTGCTACATTTTTACCAATCGCAGCGACTGCACAATACAATATTACAGATGATATTTTTGCAGGTTTAGATTTGGGTGCAGCTTTTAGTTTAAGTGACGCTTACAAAGGTGGTTTGTATTATTTACCAAAGGTTGGTTGGCAAAACGATACGTTTCAAGCATTTTTCTTTGTTAAAGGAATTTCATCTGACTTGAAAAAACTAGCTCCTTTAAATACAGATTTCTCATCAATTACAACAGTTGGTGTAGGTGGTGCTTATAAATTCTAATAAATTAGAAATTTCATAAAACAAAAAAGCCTCAATTTATTGAGGCTTTTTTTATTGAATACTTTTTTTTATTGATTTCCTTAAATTGATGTAATTAATTAAAATAATCAGAAATAAAATTCCAAATCCAATTCCAACAACTTTCAAGAAATTATTTTCTTCAATTTGATTCATTTCACTCAATTTTTCTTTAATTTTTATCATTGTAAAATAAACAGATCCTAAAGCAATCAGAAATGTAATTAATGTACTAATAATCGAATATTTCATGTAAGGTAAAATCAATTGTTTTTGAGAATATCCAATGAAATGTAAATCTCTCAACTTCTCTTTGTTCTTTTCGATTATCAATTGAAAATTGATAATCAACAACCAAAGCGAAGCCAAAACAATGATCAAACCAATTCCTAAAACTATACTAAAAGCTAATTTTAGGTAAAACATGATTTCATTATTTTTTAATTCATCACGATTGATATCGTAATTCTGATTTTCTAAATAACTCAAAGTTTTTGGATTCGTCTGATCGGTTGTTTCTATAATCAAACGAGAAATAGTTTCTTTGTCTGTTTTACCAAATTCTTTGTTTGCCCAATCTAAGAAATTGTTTGGAACTAAAATCGTATTGATTTTATTCGTGAAATCAACAATTTTTGCACGATAAGTTTTCTGATTTTCACCTTTGCCTATTAAAATCTGAAACGGAATTTGAGTAAATAAACTCTCTGAAACTTGTGGTAAACCTTGACTTGTAGCAAATCCAAAATTATATAAATTAAGGTAATTTTTTGGGATAATAATTGGGATGAAATCATCACCTTCTGTCCAATTCCATTGCGAATTGTCAATTTCTAAAAACTCATTCGGAATCGATTCGAAAAATAAATCTGTAGAAAAACCTCTAATTCCTGCAATTCCACCAACTTGTAGTTTTACAGGAAATTGACTGCTTTTAAAAACGCCAACTTTTTCTACAAAATCTTGTGTTTTTAGTTCGTTAATTTCGTCAATATCAAAACCAGATTTTTTACCACTTAAGGTATTGATCGCTGAAATTTTTTTGTTAATTACTAAATAATTTCCTTTCCAAATAGTTGCATCGTCTTTAAATTTTGGTGCTAAATCCAAATAAATATTACTGGCTAATAAAATGATGAAAAGCCCGATAAAAGAAAATACTAAAAACGAGATTAATCGTAAGAAACTTAAGTTCTTACGAAATAATTTATCAATTAATTGACTAGAGTTTGATTTCATTATTTATTCGTTTATCGTTTATTGGATGTAAAGCTGTTACAATCAATCCGGCTTTTTGTTTTTCTACTTCTTCTAAAATTAAATCAAGTAATAAACGTTGGTTTTCTTCGTCTAAATGACTAAAAGGTTCATCTAAAAGTAAAAAATCGAAAGGTTGACAAAGTGCGCGGACAATTGCAATTCTTTGTCTTTGGCCGTAAGATAAATGTTGTGCTTTTTTGTATAAATGTGATTCTAAACCAACACGTTTTATCCATTCTTCTATTTGCGAAATTTTGGCATATTGTGTCAAATTATTTTTCAATAAAATGTTTTCCATCAAAGTCAATTCTTCAAATAAATGCAAACCTTGAAAAACATAAGCCAAACGAGAATTTCTAAGTTTTGTCCATTTTTTAGAATCATAGTTTTTTATGTTCTCTTGATCAAAATAAACTTCACCATCAAAATCTTTTCTTATGCCGTAAACGATATTAATAAAAGTTGATTTTCCAACACCAGAAGGTGCAATTAATTGGTAATAAGAACCTTTTTTGAAAGTGAAATTTTGATTCCAAATCATCGAGTCACCAAAACCAAATTCTTTGAGCGGAAAAGGAATGAGTTGTTGCGTTTTAATTTCCATTGTTGTTTTGTAAAAAGAGATTGGTATAGGTTTTATCTATCGTCAAAAGTAAGGTTTCTAAAGCGTTTTTGTCCGAATTTTTAAATTGTATTTTACCTGTTTTAGTATAAGAATCTGTTGCTCTTATCGTAAAATTATCTAATTGATCAAATGCTGGTTTCCAAATCAAAGAACCGCCTTTTGGTAGTGCATTATATAACATATCTTGAAAACCAATTGGGTACTGATTAATATCTAAATTTACATAAGCATACAATGGATGTTTGGCATTTTTTGCAAATTCACTTTGTTTAAAATTCACTGAATCTATTTGATTGTTAAAGAATTTTTCTATTTGATTTTCGTTGTTGGTAACATATAAATAGTGCTGATTTTGACCAATGTAAATAGGGAAATCTTTAGCAACTTTTAGATTCCAATAATTATTTTTAGATTCTATTTTATCTGAATTATTTTGAATAAATGTATTGAAGAATTTATCGTCCTTCATTTTAGAAATTAAAGCAAATTGTGGAATGCTAGTTTCTTTGGTTAAAATAATTTCTTCTCCAAATTCGTTTTCAGATTTTATTGGTGGCAAAATTAAATTCTTGAAGTCGAAAACAGAAAAGGCAAAACTTCCCTCAAAACTATTTGGATAATCGTGAATATTGATTTGTAATTCATCAAGAAAATTATCTAAAAATTTTTGTTCATCTATCAAAGAATATAAATGTTCGCCATGTAAGTCAAAGTAAACATTGGCATAAGATTTTGCAGGTAAATAGGAAAAGAAATCAGAATTAGTCGATTTTTTCCAAACTGGTTTTTTCTCAAGAATTTTCTTCAAATTTGGATCTGGATGAAATTTATAAGTAAAGGCAATTCCATCATTCACAAAATTTAGATGAGTTACCCAATTGTTTTTATAAGTTTTTTTGGTAATTGAGTCATTTCTCTGAGAAAATTTTGCCATAAAATCGTTATTCAACCAAATGCTAATATCTTGCGCATTATTCACCACATCATTAAAACTAGGATTGTCGTAAAGACTAGTTTCTTGTTTAACTATTTGACTAAAAACGGCACTTAAATTTTGGTTGATATTTCCGTATTCTGAAGCAAGAATTAGAACAGAATTTTTGTTCCAACCAATCAAAGGTTTTTCAAATCCTTCGATAAATGTAAAATCGTTTTTCTCATAAAAACTAGGTTTCTTTTTGGTGTTGATTTGATAAGCTTGCGAAATAAAATCTTCAAAATCATTTTTTTTATTCATTTTAAGAACAATACCAACATACATTTTTTGTTTGATTTCTGTCCCGAAAATATAAAAAGGACTGTTCAAATCAATTCCAATTTTGTTTGGATTATTTTTAATTTCATTCCATAATTTCACAGTTTCACTTGATTCATTTAAAATCGAATTTTGTAAAATCTGAAAGAACTGATATTGATCCAAATTTGTTAAATTTCCTTTTTCTGCAACTGTTTTTGGGTTGATGATAGTAACGATTTGTGCATCTTCTGGTATTAATTTTTCATACTCAATTCCTTTATTACAACTAAAAAATAATAGAATAAAGTTGAAAATTAAAGTGATTTTTAAGTAGTTTTTTTGATGTATTTTCATGAGTCTAATTTACAAAATTTAGAGAAATGTTGTGTTGTTGATTTTAGAAGTTATGATTTAACTTTTCTGAAATTTTTGAGAGAAAAACAATTCAAATTTTCAATGCAATAATAAACATTTGATTAACAATTTAATCATAGGATAAAAAAGATAAAAATCGTATATTCGCAAACCTTGAATTAAAATATAATAATCGATAGTAAAAAATGGCTAATAAATTTAAAGAATACAAACATTTAAACTTAGTTCAAATAGCTGAGGACACCTTGAAAGAATGGAAAGATGATCAAGTGTTCGAAAAAAGTATTACGTCTCGTGACGGAAAAGATTCTTTTGTTTTCTATGAAGGTCCACCTTCTGCAAACGGAAAACCAGGAATTCACCATGTTTTAGCACGTTCGATTAAAGACATTTTTTGTCGTTTCCAAACCCTAAAAGGAAAACAAGTTTTTCGTAAAGCAGGTTGGGATACGCATGGTTTGCCAGTAGAATTGGGAACCGAGAAAGAATTAGGAATAACAAAAGAAGATATAGGAACAAAAATTTCGGTAGAAGAATACAACGAAGCTTGTAAACGTACCGTTATGCGTTACACTGATTTGTGGAATGACCTGACAGAAAAAATGGGTTATTGGGTCGATATGAATGATCCTTACATTACCTATAAATCAAAATATATGGAATCTGTTTGGTGGTTATTGAAACAGATTTATGATAAAAATTTATTGTACAAAGGTTACACAATTCAACCTTATTCACCAAAAGCAGGAACTGGTTTATCTTCACATGAATTAAACCAGCCAGGGACATATCAAGATGTGACAGACACGACGATTGTTGCTCAATTTAAAGTCAAAAAAGATTCATCAGATTTATTCAAAGATTTTGATGGTGATGTTTATTTCTTGGCTTGGACGACAACTCCTTGGACCTTGCCATCGAATACAGCTTTAACGGTTGGTCCTAAGATTGATTATGTTGTTGTAGAAACTTTCAATCAATATACATTTGAGCCAATCAAAGTAATTTTAGGCAAACCTTTGCTTGCAAAACAATTTTCTAAACCTTATTTCTTAGCTGAAACAGAAGAAAATTTCAAAGTTTTTGCAGTTGGGAATAAACAAATTCCTTACAGAATTGTAGGTGAATACAAAGGTGAAGAATTGGTTGGAACTCAATACGAGCAATTGTTACCTTGGTCATTACCTTATGAAAATGCTGATAATGCGTTTCGAGTGATTCCTGGAGATTTTGTAACTACAGAAGATGGTACAGGTATAGTGCATACTGCACCTACTTTTGGTGCGGATGATGCTCGCGTTGCAAAAGATGCAGGAGTACCACCAATGTTGGTTTTAGATAATCATGGAAATGCAGTTCCTTTAGTCGATTTACAAGGACGATTTGTTGCCTCTTTGCCAGAAGGTTTTGGTGGAAAATACGTGAAGAATGAATATTATGATGATGGAACCGCTCCAGAAAAATCGGTAGATGTTGAAATCGCAATTTTATTAAAAGAACGTAATCAAGCTTTTAAAGTAGAAAAATATAAACACAGCTATCCACATTGTTGGCGTACAGATAAACCAATTTTATATTATCCATTGGATTCTTGGTTCATCAAAGTTACAGATGTAAAAGATCGTATGGTTGAGTTGAACAAAGAAATCAACTGGAAACCTAAAGCAACTGGTGAAGGTCGTTTTGGTAATTGGTTAGAAAACGCAAATGATTGGAATTTATCTCGTTCTCGTTATTGGGGAATACCATTACCAATCTGGAGAACAGAAGAAGGTGACGAAGAAATAATCATAGGTTCTGTAGAAGAATTAGTTTCTGAAATAGAAAAATCAATTGCTGCTGGTGTTCAAAAAGAAAATCCTTTCAAAGATTTTCAGGTCGGAAATATGTCAGAAGAAAATTACGATTTAATTGATTTACACAAAAATGTAGTTGATGAAATTACGTTAGTTTCTGCTTCAGGTAAACCAATGAAACGTGAAAGTGATTTGATTGATGTTTGGTTCGATTCGGGAGCAATGCCATATGCGCAAGTTCATTATCCGTTCGAGAACAAAGAATTAATCGATAATGGAACAATGTATCCAGCAGATTTCATTGCAGAAGGTGTGGATCAAACGAGAGGATGGTTTTATACATTGCATGCAATCGGAACTTTAGTTTTTGATTCAAAAGCTTATAAAAGTGTTGTATCAAACGGTTTAGTTTTAGATAAAAATGGACAAAAAATGTCTAAGCGTCTTGGAAATGCTGTTGATCCTTTCGAAACTTTAGCAACTTATGGTCCAGATGCGACACGTTGGTACATGATTTCGAATGCACAACCTTGGGAAAATTTAAAATTTGATATTGCAGGTGTTGATGAAGTTCGTCGTAAGTTTTTTGGAACATTATATAACACATATTCGTTCTTTGCATTGTATGCAAACGTGGACGGATTTACATTTGAAGAAGCTGAAATTCCTGTTAATGAAAGAGCAGAATTAGATCAATGGATTATATCGGAATTGAATACTTTAACGCAAAAAGTTGATGCATTTTTATCAGATTATGAACCAACAAAAGCAGCTCGTGCAATACAAGAATTTGTAATAGATAATTTATCAAATTGGCATGTACGTTTATCGAGAAGACGTTTCTGGAAAGGTGATTATTCTAAAGATAAAATAGCGGCATATCAAACATTATACACTGTTCTAGAAACTGTTGCGATTCTAGGTTCGCCAATCGCACCATTCTTTATGGATAGATTGTATAAAGATTTGAATGAAGCAACTGGTAAAAATTCGGCTGAATCTGTGCATTTAGCAGATTTTCCGAAAGTTGATCAATCATTGATAAAACCAGCTTTAGAAGAACAAACGCATTTAGCACAGACTGCGACAAGTATGATTTTGTCTTTACGTAAACTAAGTGATAATAAAGTTCGTCAACCATTACAAAAGGTAATGATTCCTGTTCTCAATGAAACAATGAAAGCTAATTTAGAAGCTGTCGCTGATTTATTGAAACAAGAAGTAAATGTAAAAGAAATTCAATTATTAACGAATGAAGAAGCTTCTCATTTGTTAGTAAAATCTATCAAACCTAATTTCAAAACTTTAGGTCCTAAGTTTGGTAAGGAAATGAAGCAAATCGCTGATGCAACGGCTTCATTAGAAAATGATCAAATTGTTAAATTAGAAACCGAAGGAAAAATAGATTTGGTTGTAGGAGATAAAAACTATACTTTAGAGTTAGAAGATTTCGAGATAGCAACAAAAGATATTCCTGGATGGACAGTGGCTTCTAATGGGAATTTAACGGTAGCTTTAGATCTTACACTTACAGATGCTTTGGTAGATGAAGGAATTGCAAGAGAATTAGTTAATAGAATTCAAAATCTTAGAAAAGAATCTGGGTTAGAAGTAACCGACAGAATATCAGTAACATTAGAGTCTAAACCTAATATAGAAAAGGCCGTAAAAGCAAATTTAGAATATGTAAGTACAGAAACTTTGGCAGAGAATTTGATTTTCGATGCAACAATAGTTAATGGTACAGAAATAGATATTAACGAAGAACAATTAAAGATAGCAATTCTAAAACTTTAATATATGAGTAAAATTGTTGAAGATAAAGTAAGGTATTCAGATAAAGAGTTAGCTGAATTCAAGGCGATTATTGATGAGAAATTAGTCCAAGCTAGAAAAGATTTGGAATTGATTCAAGAGTCATTTATGAACGATAAAACAAATGGTACAGACGATACGTCTCCAACTTTTAAAGCGTTCGAAGAAGGTTCGGAAACGATGAGTAAAGAACAAAATGCACAATTGGCGGCTCGTCAAGAAAAATTCATTCGTGATCTTAGAAACGCTTTGATTCGAATTGAAAATAAAACTTACGGAATTTGCCGTGTTACAGGAAAATTAATCAATCCAGAAAGATTGAAGCTTGTTCCACACGCAACTTTAAGTATAGAAGCTAAAAATATGCAACGTTAATTTACTGTTTTGAAAAAAGTTTGGATCGTAACCTTATTGGTTTTGATTATAGATCAATTATCAAAATTCTATATCAAAACCAATTTTGAGTTACATGAGAGTGTTGAGGTTTTCAAATGGTTTCATTTAGCCTTTGTAGAAAACCCTGGAATGGCGTATGGGTTTGAGTTTGGGGGGCTTTTTGGGAAACATTTATTAACCATTTTGCGAATCATTTTAATTGGTGTAATTATTTGGTTTGTAATTAAATGGGTTGCCAAAAGAGCAAATAATTATTTTATTGTGCCCTTGTCACTAATATTAGCTGGCGCAATAGGAAATGTAATAGATTGCTTATTTTACGGAATGATTTTCGACCAAGGAACAACTTATAACGAACAATTACTTTCTTGGGTAGGATATAACGGAATTGCAATTGCAGACTTCTCGGGATATTCTGGTTTTATGAAAGGTTGTGTAGTTGATATGTTATACTTCCCGATTGTTGAATTCGATTGGCCATCTTGGGTACCGTTTGTTGGAGGAACTCATTATAAGTTTTTTCAACCTGTATTTAATGTAGCAGATTCGGCAATAACAGTAGGAGGAGTTTTGTTATTTATCTTTAGAAATAAAGCATTCATTACAAAGTCTGGCGAAAAAATTAAGTTATAAAAAAAACACTCAATATTTGAGTGTTTTTTTTTGTTCTATTTTTTAACCATTTTATCAATCAACAAATCGGTAATTTCTATCGAGTTGTTTCTTTGTGCAATATCTATTGCAGTTTCTCTGTTGTTATTTTTAATGTTTTGATCAGCACCTGCATCAATTAGCATTTGTACAATCGCTAAATTATTTTTAGAAACTGCATAATGCAAAGGTGTATTACCGTCGGGATCTGTCTGATTGATTTTATTTTTTTTGGCAATCCAGCTTTTAACCTGTTCAACATTATTGTATTTCACAGCCTCGAAAATATCCATTTGCACAATCGCTTTCTGTCCAGAACTTTGTAAGCTAGAAGAGTCTGTTGTGCATCCAACTAAAGTTATTATTATCAGAAAACTAATGGTACGTATCATGACAGCTTTTATTATTCATTTTTGTAAACTATGACCAATTTATAGATAATTCAGCTAATAAGCTTAATCTCTTAACAAATATTAAGATAATTCGTTATTATTTATAAAGACTTTAAAAATCTTCTGCAAATTTATCATATAATATTCAATCAGAAATCAATTATTTTTGTCTAAAATTTATAATATGCAAAAATATAGTTTCAAGAATGATTATTCTGAAGGTTGTCATCCATCAATACTAGAAAAATTATTAACAAGTAATACAGAACAATTGGCTGGTTATGGTTTGGATAAATTCTCTGATGAAGCAAAGAATACAATCAAAAACTATATAAAATCTCCTTCTAGCGAAATTCATTTTGTTGTTGGCGGAACGCAAGCAAATTTAATATGTATATCTTCTGTACTAAAACCATATCAGGCGGTAATCGCAGCCGAAACAGGACATATTGCAGTACACGAAACTGGAGCAATAGAAGCAACTGGGCATAAAATATTGACAGTAAAAACGACTGATGGAAAATTGAATTCTGAACAAATAAATACAGTTTTAGCCTTACATACAGATGAGCATATGGTTCAACCTAAGATGGTTTATATTTCGAATTCTACCGAAATAGGTTCTATTTATACAAAATCAGAATTAGAGAATTTATATCTATTTTGCCAAGAAAATTCACTTTATTTATTTTTAGATGGTGCAAGATTAGGAGCAGCTTTAACATCAAAATCTAATGATCTTACTTTAGAGGATATTGCTAAGAATACAGATTTATTTTATATCGGAGGAACTAAAAATGGCGCTTTATTGGGTGAAGCAATTGTGATTAATCGAAAAGATTTACAAGAGAATTTTAGATTTCATATCAAACAAAAAGGAGCAATGTTGGCAAAAGGTAGATTACTTGGTGTTCAGTTTTTGAGTTTGTTTGAGAATGATTTATTTTTCGAATTAGGTAAAAAAGCCAATGATTTAGCAAATAAATTAGCAGAATCTTTTTTAGAAAAAGGATATCAATTTATAATAAAACCAGAATCTAATCAGATTTTTCCAATTCTATCAGAATCTAAAATTACAGAATTAGAAAATAGTTTTGAATTTTATCGATGGGAAAAATTAGAAAACAATCAATCTGCCGTAAGATTAGTTACTTCTTGGGCAACAGATGAACAACAAATTGATCGTTTTATATCGATGCTTTAATGTGCTTTTAAAAAAGATAAAATAAATAGACCAGAAGTAATTAGAGAAATAATCACAAAATTGAAAAATAATATCACTGTTCCTTTGATGATTGTCTTCGTTTTGCGTTGTTTATAAATATTGTTAAGAGCGAGATAGAAATAAATAAATATATAAATACTGAGAAATAAAGTAACTAAACCCACTAAAATAGAAAACAAGCCAAAATTGATGAAACTATCGATACTTACCAATAAAAAAATCAACAAAACGGAAAGAAGTATCATAGAAAAATAACGTAAAGTAAAAATTCCATGATCAAAATACCACCATTTCTTCTTATCATAAAATAACCAAAGTATGAATGCAAAAAATGGCATATATATAAATAATGCTTTTGGAATGTAAGTAAGAAATTGATGTAAAACAGTTTCAACAATTTCATCATTCGACATTCCTTTTTCTTTTAGTTCTTTAAATTTTGTGGTGAAAGGCACAAAATAAGAAGATTGTTTATTGATTGTTGTTGTTAATTCGTCTAATGCTTTTTTGTTCGAAGTTAAACTATCAATATCTGGAGGGTTTGTAAATGAAAGGTTATTATTGGAGATTGCATTCTGTATTTGTTTGCCTTGTTCTGCATTTAAAACACCTTTGACTTTCAAAGAATCCAAGGTTTCTTGTATTAATTTGTCTTGTTCGTTTTTAGGTATTACACTTTGTTCTGTCGTATTATTTTCGGCAGATTTAGTAACATCTTTCGACGAGGAAGGAAAAATTGCAATGATAAAAAAAGTAATGAAACTTATAAAAATATACATTTTCACAGGATTTACTTGACTTTGTCTTTTTCCTGCCAAATATTCGTTGGTTAATTTTCCTGGTTTTGTGAATAAGGTTTTAATAGTTTGCCAAAAACTAGAATCATAATGCACAAAATCCTCAATGAAATGTGTGATTAAAAAATAAAAAGGTTGTCTGGTTTCTGTATTTTCTTGTCCGCAATGCGAACAATAATGTTCATCGACTTCATGTCCGCAATTTAGACAAGTCTTATCATCTCGTAATTTCCCGTGACCCATGTGTGTAATTTGGCAACTAAATTAGTTAGAAATTGAAAAACATTAACAATTTACTAATCAAAAAAACGTACATTTGTACAAATATTTTATAACAAATTTTCTGGGTTCTAATTCTATGTTTATTAATGCATTAATAATAATAACTTCTTTTATAGAAGAACCTTAGAGAAATATCCACAAATTATAATCGAGTCAATATTTACATTAATCAAATATTTAATTAATTAAATAGGAATTGTTTTAAAAAAATCGATTATCTTAGATAGAACATATGAATTCAAATAACAGAAAATATTATTTTCAAGCTTTAGATAATTTTCCATTTAATATGGAAGAAACAATAGAAGCACTAAATTATGCCTTATCTTATGATGAAAAAGATAGTGATTGTTTGGTCTTGATGGGGAAAGTATATGCGGAGGTGATGGAAGAATACGAAACTGCCAAAGAATACTTTCAGATGGCGATGAATTATAATATAAATAATCTTAAAATTTATGCGCCTTATGCAGAATGTCTGATTTTGAATGAAGACATAGACGAAGCAGAAAAGCTAATTGATTTTGCAATGAAAATTAAAGGAATCGATAAAGCTGGTTTATGGTTAAATAAAGCTAAAATTGCAGATTTAGACCAAAACAAGCGATTGATTAATCGTTACATAAAAGAAGCAAAACTATTTGCAAAAACAGTAGAGCAAATAGACAGCATAGAGAATTACGAGAATTTCATCGAAAGAAAATATCCGAAGAATGTGAGTAGAAAGAAACCTACAACATCAAAATCGACTAAAAAATTATCAAGTAATTGATGATTTTTTTTATTTAATTCATAAACTCAAAACGATTTCGTTTTAGAATTATCAGAAATTAGTAAGAAATATTTTATTATCTTGTGAGATATAAAAAGTGAAGTTTATGAAAAAATTAATTCCAGTTGCAATGCTTGCTGTTTTTATGACGGTTTCGTGTAATCAGAAAGTAGAAAAATCTGAAGAAAATTTAGAAGTTTTTATTTCGACTTGTGAGCAGGAAGCAAAAAAACAAACAGCAGGAATGTTTACAGATGAAGATGTAACAACCTATTGTACTTGTGCTGCAGATAAAGCGATGGACGAGTTTTCGACAGCAGAAATGTTGAAAATGAATTTGCCAACAGCAGATCCAGAATTAGAACAAAGAATGATGAAAGTTGTGCAACCTTGTATAGATGATTTATCTACAAAGGCAAAACAATAAAAAAATGGTCGGAATTTCTTTCCGACCATTTTTTTATGCTAAACTATTTTGGAAATTGGTGACTTCTAATTTCCCTTTATCATCTAAATGCGTTTTAAATTCTTCTAAAGTTTCTTGTAATAAATCCGAATCTATTTTTTCTAAAACTTCTCGGCTATTTTCTAAGAAAACAGAAATTTTGTTTAAACCTCTTTGATTTAAGAATTTCTCTTGCGAAGTTTTAACTTGTTCATAAACTTGTCTTAGGAGATTAAATTTCTCAAAAGCTAAATCAAATTCACCACCTTGTGACAAAGTCAACATATAATGAAAGATTAATTGCACAGAAGGCATGTTTCTTTCTGTACCAAACTCAGAAAATTTTTCTAAAGCAGTACCAAACATTTCTTCACTTCTGGTATAATTTTTATTTAAGGCTGCAGCAATTACACCATTAAACCAATCGTCAGAATTATTACTATCTTTAGCTAAATTATAAAATGCTTCGTCAGAATTTTCGACATCTTTTTTTGCGTAATAACACAAGGCAATCATTTTTTTTGCATCGTATAAATCTTTAGGATTTGTTGCTGTTTTTTCTAATTCTTCAGAAATTTTCAAGCACAAATCAAATTGTTGTTGATCGAATAAATCGACCGCAGTATTCAAAATATTTTTTGTTGCTCTTTTTTCGATTACCTGATTATAAGCTTCGTATTGCTCACGCAAACGATCTTCGTAAGTTTTATAATTGTAGTTAATATTCATAGTTGCAAAATAAACAATTCTATTTAATTATTCTGATTTTAGTAAATATCTAATAACAGTTTCTGCTGCATACAAACCGAAAAGTGCTGGCATCCAACTGTTTGTTCCGTAAAAAGATTTTTTATAATTCTTTCCGTCTGTTAATTTTACGCTTGTTTCGTCTGGAATTTCGGTAGAAAAAACTGCTTTCACACCTTTGTTAATGCCCATTCTTTTCAATCTTTTACGGATATTTTTAGCAAGTGGACAAACGGTTGTTTTACTGACGTCTTTAACAAAAACTTTACTTGCAAGCATTTTTCCTCCTGCGCCCATGTTGCTTATAATTTTTACTTTTTTTCTTTTAGCAGCAACAATGAGATTTATTTTTGGAGTAACGCTGTCAATACAATCCATCACATAATCAAAATCATTTGTTACGATTTCTGTAGCACGCTCTGGAGAAAGAAATTCTCTTATTTTGGTTAATTGTAATTCTGGGTTAATGTCCAATAATCGATCACCAACCAAATCAACTTTTGGTAAATTTACAGTCGAATGAAGAGCGGGTAATTGACGATTAATATTCGTAATATCGACAACATCACCATCAACAATAGTCATTTTTCCAACGCCAGCTCTTGCAATAAATTCTGCAGCAAAAGAACCAACACCGCCTAAACCAACTATTAAAACATGTGAATTTTTAAGTTTATCTAATCCTTCTGTTTTGAAAAGCAATTCTGCTCTTTCTTGCCAAATAGCCATATTTTATTCTATATTTTTTGTAAAAAATTTGAAGCATTTTCTTGTATGATTTCTTCTAACTCAGAGATTGAGATTTTTTTTAATTCACATGCTTTTTCGTAAATCAAATCAATCGTTAAATCTGCTGAGTCTGTTTCTAAAAAAATCTCTTTCCAAGAAAGGTTTGCAAATATAGTTTGAAGCTTTTGGTTTTTTAATAAATCTTTTCCAAAACTTACATGATTTTCTTGTCGAAGAATCTGATTCAGAAGATTTTCACTTTTATTAAATCCATGAAAAAGAAAAGTTTCTTTTATTTTTTCTCTTTTCTGAATTTCTAGAATCTCCTGATGCGTTTTTACAGCATGAATAATCACAGGTTTTTGATGATTTTTATTGATTTTTAATTGTTTAGTGAAAACTTGTTTTTGTAATTCAAATGGAGTTTGAGTGATTTTGTCTAAACCACATTCACCCAAAGCTAAACAATTTTTTGATGCTAATTTTTGATCTAAAATCATTAATTCGTTATCAATATTTTCTTCAGTAATAGACCAAGGATGAATTCCACAAGAGAAGTATTTACTGTTTTCTATATCTTGTGGATAATTATTTTTAACATAAAAAACGTCATCATTTTTATAATCTTGATGTGTATGAATATCGATTAACATTTAACGAATTTAAGCCATAATTTGAAATTGAAAAAATCCTAAAAACTTTTTGCATTAAGGAATAAAATTTGTTAGCATTGTATCATGATTCATGATGTGGTTGTAACAGAAACTCAGAAAAAATATTTGCCATGGCTTGCTGCTTTGGCAATTTTTATGCAAACTTTAGATGGAACAATTCTCAATACATCATTACCGTCAATAGCATCTGATCTTAACAAATCACCTTTAGAAATGCAGTCGATTATCGTGTCTTACATGTTAACTTCTGCAATGTTAATTCCGCTAAGTGGTTGGCTATCTGATAAATTTGGGACGAAAAGAATTTTTAGATTAGCCGTTGTTTTATTTACGTTAGGCTCAACTTTTTGTGCGATTTCATATTCATTAGAAGCACTAATTCTTTCTAGAATTTTACAAGCAATTGGTGGTTCTATGATGGTGCCAGTTGCTCGATTAGCTATTTTGTATGCTTATCCTAAAAAAGATTTATTAAAAGTAATTAATTTCATTACGATTCCTGGACTTATTGGTCCATTATTGGGGCCAACTTTAGGTGGAGTTTTGGTTGAAACACTTTCTTGGCATTGGATTTTTTTAGTGAATATTCCGGTAGGATTAATTGCTCTTTTTCTTAGTGTAAAAGCGATTCCGAATTTTACTCGTGATGTGTTTAGGTTTGATGGTGTTGGTTTAACTTTACTTGGAGGTGGAATGATTTTACTGACATTAATTTTCGAATTAGGACCAAATCGTGTCGTTTCTAATAGTCATCTTTTTTTGATTTTTATTAGCTCGTTGATTTTGTTTGGATTTTATATTTATCATGCAAAGAAAAATCCGCATCCATTGATCAACTTGGATTTGTTTAAAATTAGAACCTTAAATATTGGATTGTTAGGAAGTATTTTTACACGTTTAGGAATTGGGGGAATTCCATTATTGATTCCACTTTTATTACAAGTTGGTTATGGTTATTCTGCAGCAGTTGCAGGTTTAATCATGATTCCTTCTGCAATTGCAAACATTACCGCAAAATCTTTGGTTGTTCCGTTGGTTAATAAAATTGGTTACAGAAATACGTTGATTTATAATACGTTATTTTTAGGAATATTGTTTTTGGGGTTTCATTTTCTTAAGTCAGAAGCACCAATTTATTACATCGTTCCTTTATTAATGATTCAAGGTTTTTTCAGTAGTATCCAATTCACTGCAATGAATACTTTAACGATTGCCGATTTAGACGATGAAACTTCTTCAGAAGGAAACAGTTTGTTAGCACTTACTCAACAATTGTCTATGAGTTTTGGAATTTCAGTTGCTTCTTTTGTTTTATTGATTTTTCAGAATGTTGATCAAAATGCTGCAACTCCAGTAAGTGCTTTTCGCGATACATTTTTAGTTTTAGGAATTTTAACAATTTTATCAACCTCAATTTTCTTTAAATTAAAAATTACCGATGGAAATAATATCAGTGGACGAAATTAGTTTGCAGTTAATTCGCCTTTCAAATTAGATTCGTACTGAATTTTAAATTCTTCTTTTGATAAGTTTTGACCCAATAAATAAATAGTTTTGGTAATTGCAGCTTCCATTGTCAAATCAAAACTACTAATCACACCTAATTTAACGAATGGTGCACTGGTTGCATAACGACCAATTTCTACCATTCCACCTGCGCATTGTGTATTGACGATTAAATGGATATTTTCTTTAGATTTTTTTTCTAATAATTCTACAAACCAATCATCTGTGAACGTATTTCCTGTTCCGTAAGCCTCAATAATAAATGCTTTGATATTTGGTGTATTCATTAGATTTTCGACAAAATTTTGTGTAATTCCAGGGAAAATTTTCAATAACCCAACTGAAGAATCTAACTGATAATTAACCTTGAATTCGCCTACTTTTGCAGTGTTAAATAAAATATCTTCTTTCACTTCGAGGTGAACTCCACTTATGCCTAAAGATGGGAAATTAGGAGAATCAAAAGCATCAAAATTCTCTGCATTTACTTTCGTTGCTCGATTTGCACGAAATAGTTTGTACTCAAAATAGATGCAAACTTCTTTTATTTTTGGTTGAGAATTTTCCATCAAAGAAGCTAAAAGTACAGAAGTTATGAGGTTTTCTTTGGCGTCAGTTCTCAACTCGCCAATTGGTAATTGCGAACCTGTGAAAATAATTGGTTTCTCTAAATTGTCAATCATAAAACTTAGTGCAGATGCTGTGTAAGCCATCGTGTCTGTTCCGTGTAAAACGACAAAACCATCGTATTGATGATATTTTTCTTCGAAAATTTTTCCAATTTCTATCCAAATTTCCGGACGCATATTAGAAGAGTCAATTGGTTTATCGAAACTATAATAATCAATTTCACAGTCGATTAAAGATAATTCTGGTAAATGTTTGATCAGATTTTCAAAATCGAACGGAATCAAAGATTGTGAGTCGTAATCCATTGCCATTCCGATAGTTCCGCCTGTGTAGATGATTAAAATTTTTGGTACCATTTCACTTTTCTGTTTTCGACGTCAAAATTATAGATTTTTTCATACTTTATGAGAAATAAGTTTACTTTTCATTCGTTTGTTTTAGACAAAAAGTTGTTATTTAGAGCTCAATTAATAAAGTAAAGAAGAATGCAGCAAGTGATTTTGGATATGGACGGTGTTTTGGCTGATATTTATACGCAAATGATCAATTATCATCAGAATTCAACTGGTGAAATTGTAAACTATCAAGACACAATTGGTTTGTCGGAAATGGAAGCTTTTCCTGATGGATTGACATATATTAATGAACCAGGATTTTTTAGGACTTTGCCTGTGATAGAAGATAGTATTGACGGTGTAAAATACCTGAATGATCATTACAAATTGTATATTGTTTCTTCTGCCATGCAATTTCCGAATAGTTTGAGAGAAAAATACGATTGGTTAGAAGAACATTTTCCATTTCTTGATTGGAAACAGATTGTACTTTGTGGAAGTAAAGAATTGATAAAAGGTGATTTTATGATAGACGATCATCCTAAAAATTTAGATTTTTTTGAGGGTGAAAAGATTATTTTTACGCAGCCACATAATCAATTAATAGAAAATGAAAATTACAAAAGATTCGATCATTGGAATCAAATAAGAGAAATTTTATAAAAATTAAATTATATGTTAACCAGATTATATACCATTTTTAGTTTATTGATTCTTTCTAATTTATACGCACAAGAAGGAAAAATATTTGATGTTGAATATGATGTGAAAAATCAGACAGTGCAAACTTTAGGTTTTACAATCGCTAAATGTAGCAATACTTCTATTCAGAATGCTTGGACAGATTGGGTAAAAGCAAGAAATGGAAAATTAGCTTTATTGAATAAAAATGAAGCAAATGAAGTAACATTTAAAAATTCACCAGAGAAATATAAGGCGACATTAAATTTAGTTGATGAAGGAAATGATTCTCTCACAGTTATTACAACGATGATGGATTCTAACGGAATGTTTGTGACTTCTAGTTCGATGGATTATCCTGAAATTTACGAACGTTTACGCGATTTGTCTTACGAAATGCGAAAAGGTTGTTACCGATACGAGTTGACACAAGCTAATGAATACATGATTCGTTTAAGCAATCAGAATTTGGATTTGCAAAAACAAAAAGGTAAACTGATGCAAAGCATGTTGAAAAATCAAAATGAATTATTAAAGTTAGAAACCAAAAAAAATATAGAAACAGAGAAATTATCGACTATAGAAAGTGATTTGATCATGACAACTGATGATGGTAAAATTGATAAATTGATGAAACAAAAAACAAAGGTTGAAAGTAGTTATTATAGTTATGATACTAAAATTACGAAGTTAAACGAAGCTATAAAAACGGCTAATATTCAAATGGAGCAATTAGAAACTTCATCAGCAGGTGTAAATCAGATATCAACATCACAATCAAAATTAATAGAAAGTTTACGTTCGAAATTGAATAATATTTTTAGATAATGGCAAAATAATTGTATATTCGATACTATTGTTTAACCAATTAAATATTATCAAAAACTATGGGATTATTTTCATTCATCAAAAGCGCGGGAGATAAACTATTTGGAGGTAGTGAAACAGCCGAAGAAAAAGCACAAAAAATCAAAGATCATGTATCTAAATATGGTTTTGATTTGAGCGATGTTACGTTTACAGTTGTAGAAAACAATGTAACAGTTGCTGGTCAAGCGAAGAATATTGATGAAAAACAAAAAATTCTTGCAACTGCAGGAAATGTTGAAGGAGTAGAAGGAGTAGAAGATCAATTAACTTTGAAAGAAGCATTGAAAATCGAATTACCAGATTTCTCTAAATTAATGTACACAGTAAAAAGTGGCGATTCTTTGTCAAAAATTTCTAAAGAAGTTTATGGTGATGCAAATCAATACCCAAAAATCTTCGAGGCGAATAAACCAATGTTAAAAGATCCAGATAAAATCTATCCAGGACAAGTTTTATACATTCCTCAAGACTAAAAGAAATATTAAAATTAAATTAAAAAACTTCTGATTCTCTTAGAATTAGAAGTTTTTTTTATAAAAAAATCATAAATTCGTTGTGGTACACTAAAAAGTAGTTATTTTCGTTTAGTGAATTATTAGTTAGTGAATAAATATTTTAAATATGAAATTATCAATTTTCCCAGTAGCAGCATTGGCAATGACAATGTTTGTGAGTTGTGTTAGTCAAAAGCAATACGACGAATTGCAGTCAAAATACAATACAGCTTATGCTGAAGGGCAAGCTGCTCAGAACGAGTTGTCTGCTGCTAAAGCAAGAATAGAAGGTTTAGAGAACGTAATCGAGACAGAACGTAGAAATTTAAAATCTTTAGAAACTGCGTTTCAGGCTTGTCAATCTTCTCTTAATAACTGTTTAGACGGTAAAAAAGGTGATGCTGTAAATATCTCTAAATTATTAGATGAAATTGCTGCATCAAACAAATACATTCAACATTTAGTAAATACAAAATCAAAATCTGACTCTTTGAATATGGTTTTGACAAACAATTTAACACGTTCTTTATCTCGTGAACAAATGCGTGATGTTGATGTACAAGTATTGAAAGGTGTGGTTTATATTTCTTTAGCAGATAATATGTTATACAAATCTGGTAGCTACGAGATTTCTCCTGCCGCTGGTGAAACATTAGGTAATATTGCTAAAATCATCAAAGATTATAAAGATTACGAAGTATTGATCGAAGGTAACACAGATAATGTGCCGATCAATAAACCAAATATCAGAAACAATTGGGATTTATCTACATTACGTGCATCATCTGTTGTACAAGCTTTACAAAATCAGTACGGTGTAGATCCTAAGCGTTTAACTGCTGGTGGACGTGGAGAATACAATCCTGTTGCTACAAACGCAACTGAAGATGGTAAATCTAAAAACAGACGTACACAAATTATCATTACTCCTAAGTTAGATGAGTTTATGAATTTGATTGGTCAAGCTCCAGAATCAGCTACTAAAAATTAATTTTTTTAAAAGTTTTATAGGGAAAAGGCTACATTTTATGTAGCCTTTTTTAATTTTGTATCATAATACAACCTAAAAATGGAATTATACTATTCATTCTCTACGCTAATTATTTTAGCATCATGTTTTGCATATTTCAATCATCGCTTTATCAAATTACCAGGTACAATTGGAGTCATGGTAATGGCATTGGTTTTTTCAGTATTTTTAATTGTTCTTGGAGATAAAATATTTGCCGAAGAGTTATTAGATGAATTTTCTAAATTAATCAATGGATTTGATTTCGCTACAGTCTTGATGAGTGTCATGCTGAATTTTTTACTTTTTGCTGCAGGAATACATATCAACATTAATGATCTCAAAGAACAGAAAGGTCCGATTATCGTATTTTCGACCTTGTCTGTTATCATTACTGCTTTTGCGGTCGCTGCCGCTATGTTTTATATTCTACCATTTCTTAATTTAGAAATGCCATTTATATATTGTTTAATTTTCGGAACCTTAATCGCACCAACAGATCCTGTAGCGGTTTTAGGAGTTTTAAAGCAGGCAAAAGTATCCAAATCCTTAGAAACTAAAGTTGCTGGTGAATCTTTGTTTAACGATGGTATTGCGGTTGTAATGTTTTCTATTGTGGTAAGTATTGCAAGAGGAAATGATGTGGACGTTTCTTTTCTTGGTGTTTCTACTTTGTTGTTGAAAGAAGCTGGTGGAGGATTATTATTAGGAGTTATTCTCGGTACTTTAGGAGCAAATATGATGAGAAAAATAGACGATTATAAAATTTCCGTTTTATTGACTTTGTCTATTGTTATGGGAGGTGCAGCTATTGCTACTTCGTTACACATGTCAAGTCCATTGGCAATGGTTGCTGCAGGTTTGATAATAGGAAATTTTGATAAGCGATCTGAAATGTCTCCAATCACAAAAGATTATTTATCTAAGTTTTGGGAATTGGTAGATGAAATTTTAAATGCCATTCTTTTCTTATTTATTGGTTTTGAATTGTTAGTTATCAGAAATTTAGATAATTATATTTTACCAGGTGCAATTGCTATTTTTGTAGTTCTTTTGGCTAGATATATTTCTATTTGGGTTCCGGTAAAAGTTGTTCCATTTAAAAATAAATTCAGTAATCATACAATAGTTGTATTGGTTTGGGGTGGAATTCGTGGAGGAGTTTCAATTGCTTTAGCTTTATCAATCGTGAATCAAGAATATAAAAATACAATATTGGCAATTACTTATATTGTAGTGATTTTCTCAATTATTGTACAAGGTTTAACGATAGCAAAAGTTGCTAATAAAGGTAAGCTAGAAGAAGAATCTATTGCCGAAGATAAAATACCAAATAAAAAAGGAGAAACTGTTTAGTTTCTCCTTTTTTATTTTAATGTAGATATTTATCAATCATCACTTCCTATCAATCCACCAAATACAGATTGTACAATTCCTAGTACAACTCCAAATAATAAAGCATACCAGAATCCATCTACATGAAAACTATTTCCCATTAACCAACTGGCTAATAAAATAATTACAGCAGTAATTACAAAAGAAAATAATCCTAATGTTAAGATATTAATAGGAAAACTGATGAACTTTAAAATTGGTTTTATTACTGCATTTAAAATACCTAAAACAATTGCCAAAATCACGGCACTTCCAAAACCGTCTACACTAACTCCTGGTAGTATGTTGGCAAGCACAAAAACAACTAATCCAGAAATTAATAAATTAATAATAAATCCCATAATGTTTATTTTTTTCTTAGCGTTATGCAAATACTTTACCAAAGAATATAAAAAAAGCTGATTTTTAAAATCAGCTTATAAATTAATGTTTTTAATCAATTATAATTGATCAAATAAATATTTCATGTTAACTTCTTTATCAATAATAGAAGCCAATTCATCTACAGAAACACGTTTTTGTTCCATTGTATCGCGGTAACGTAAAGTAACAGAATTATCGTTTAGAGAATCATGATCTACGGTGATACAGAAAGGAGTTCCAATGGCGTCCATTCTTCTGTAACGTTTACCAATAGAATCTTTTTCCTCATACATTACGTTGTAATCTAAACGTAATTTTTTAACAATTTTTTCTGCAAACTCTGGTAAACCATCTTTTTTAACTAAAGGTAAAATTGCTGCTTTTATTGGAGCTAAAGCTGCTGGTAAAGCTAAAACAACTCTTTCAGATCCATCTTCTAAAACTTCATCTTTTAGAGAACTTGCGAAAACTGCTAAGAACATACGATCTACACCAACAGAAGTTTCTACTACATAAGGAACGTATGATTCATTTGTTTCATTATCAAAATATTGAATCTTTTTACCAGAATATTGTTCATGAGCTTTTAAATCAAAATCAGTACGAGAATGAATTCCTTCTAATTCTTTAAATCCGAAAGGAAATTTAAACTCAATATCAGCAGCAGCATTTGCATAATGTGCTAATTTTTCATGATCATGAAAACGGTAATTATCTTTGCCTAAACCTAAAGTTTGATGCCATTTTAGGCGAGTTTCTTTCCATTTTTCATACCAATCTAATTCGGTTCCTGGTTTTACAAAAAATTGCATTTCCATTTGTTCAAATTCACGTTGACGGAAAATGAATTGACGTGCAACAATCTCATTACGAAAAGCTTTACCGATTTGTGCAATTCCAAAAGGTAACTTCATTCGTCCAGATTTTTGAACATTCAAATAATTAAGAAAAATACCTTGTGCAGTTTCAGGACGTAAATATAAATCCATTGCTTGCTCTGCAGTTGCACCTAATTTTGTTCCAAACATTAAGTTGAATTGTCTAACTTCTGTCCAGTTTTTAGAACCAGTTACAGGATCAACAATTTCCAATTCCTCAATCAAAGCTTTTACATCTTCTAAATCTTCGTTTTCCAAAGATTTACCCAAACGTTTTAGAATCGTATCGATTTGTTCTTTATAACCAATAACTTTAGGATTGGTTGCTAAAAATTGCTCTTTGTCAAAAGCATCACCAAAACGTTTAGCTGCTTTTGCAACTTCTTTATCTATTTTCGATTCGATTTTTGCGCAATGTTCCTCAACCAAAACATCAGCACGGTAACGTTTTTTAGAATCTTTATTATCAATTAAAGGATCATTAAAAGCATCAACATGGCCAGAAGCTTTCCAAGTCGTTGGGTGCATAAAGATAGCAGAATCAATGCCGACAATATTTTCGTGCATTTGTACCATTGCTTTCCACCAATATTGTTTGATGTTATTTTTTAGTTCAGCTCCATTCTGACCATAATCGTAAACGGCTGATAATCCATCATAAATTTCACTCGATTGAAAAATGAATCCATATTCTTTCGCATGCGAAATTACTTTCTTGAAAATATCTTCTGACATAATAAATTGAATATTCTTAATTGAAGTGCAATTTTAGTGATTTTTAGCGAGTTAATCTTAATTTTTGATTACAATATTTTTTTTAATAATTGCGTATTGATTTCGCTAGTTTTTTGATTATTAAAACAACTATTGATAAGTAAATCGGTCAATATAATTTTGACGATCTTCTTCTGAAATTTTCAAAACATCATGTATATAATTATCCATAGAACCATATTTAGCATCTATTTCTTTAAAAGTAGTTTCTAAATATTCACGTTCTACCCAACTCAATTTTTCTAGAACGCCAATGTCCATTTTAGGAAATAAAAAATGAAAAGTTTTAGCCATTTTTAAACGTTTTTTTACTTCTTTTTCACGTTGATTATTGGTGAACAAAAAATCATGGTAAATCGTAGAATCATCAAACTTTAATATTTTTAAAATTAAGGCTGTAATAATTCCAGTTCGGTCTTTTCCTGCTGTACAATGATACAAAACCGCTTCATCTGAATCTAAAATTTGATGAATGATTTCTCTTATAACTTCTGGTTTTTCGGTTACATATTCTCTGTAAAAATCGAGCATTCTTTTCTCTGCATCAGTTTGATCTACTTTTCCTTTTAAAACCAATTTTCTTGCTTGCGTCATCTGATCTTCTTTGTCGTCAAAAGCGGCAAGATTTAGATAAGTTATATTTTGGGGTAAATTATCTGGTTTATGATCAATTTCGTTTGCTGTACGTAAATCGATTATTTTAGAGATTTTTAAAGCTTCTAATTCATCAAAAGAACTATTTTTTAATTGATGCAAATTTGCACTTCTGTAGAAAAAATTACTTTTTAAAGTTCTGTTTTGCACATTAACTAATCCACCAATATCTCTAAAGTTTCCTACTTTGTTTAGTTTAATTTCTTTCTCATTTTGCTTTTTAACATATTCTGGTTGTTGAAATTGATAACTAGAACATGAATAAAAAAAACTAAAAATCAGAAGTATTAATATGTTATTTTTCATTTGATTGATTTTAATGGATTTTATTCTGGTTTTTATTGATTTATAAGAAATATTAAAAAATATTTTTAAATACAGCAAAAACTTTTCTACCTTTGATAAAGATAAAAAAAGAAAAATGTATAGCATACAATTCCATCATCATCACCATCATACTTGCACTCAGGCGAGCAGATTGTGATATGAACTTGTGTCAAATAATATATCTAAATCCCGTTTGAGTAAATCGATCGGGATTTTTTATTTCTATTCATTAGATATTTCTTAATTCATTACACGATTTACTCAGACTCAAAATATAAAAATTATAAAATGAGTAAATTAAAAATAGCCATTCAGAAAAGTGGACGATTAAGTGAAAAATCACTCGAATTATTGAAAGATTGTGGAATTAAAATTCCGACAAGTACACGAAAATTAAGAACAGAATCATCAAATTTTCCAATCGAAGTTTTATTTCTTCGCGATGACGATATTCCTCAATATGTAGAACAAGGAGTTGCAGATATTGGTATTCTGGGAGAAAATGAAGTTTGGGAGAAAGACAAGGATATTAATAATGTTCGCAAATTAGGTTTTGCAGGTTGTAAACTTTGTTTAGCTATACCAAAGGATGAAGTTTATACAAATTTATCTTATTTTGAAAATAAAAAAATAGCAACTTCTTATCCTAAAATCTTAGGGAATTTTTTCAAAGAAAAAGGAATCAATGTAAAAATAGAAGAAATTGGTGGAAGTGTAGAAATTGCTCCAAGCATCGGTTTAGCCAATGCAATTTTTGATATTGTTTCTACAGGTTCTACTTTGTTAACAAATGGATTAAAAGAAGTTGAAACCGTTTTAGAATCACAAGCTATTTTAATATCAAATCAAAATTTGGATAAAGAAAAACAAAAGATTTTAGATCGATTGATTTTTAGAATAGAATCGGTTAAACAATCATCGGAAAATAAATATATACTTCTTAATGCTCCGAATGATAAATTAGAAGAAATTATTGGTTTACTTCCTGGTATGAAATCTCCTACCGTTTTGCCTTTGGCAGAAAAAGGTTGGTCTTCTATACATACTGTTGTTAAAGAGGATACTTTTTGGGATATTATTGAGCAATTAAAAGAATTGGGTGCAGAAGGTATTTTGGTATTAGAAATAGAGAAAATGATTTTATAGTGTTAAGATATAAGTCATAAGTATGATGAAAATCTTAAACCTTAAAAACTAAAACAATGAAAACATACATACAACCACAAATATCTGATTGGGTAGAATTAACAACTCGTCCAACAAAAGAATCAAAAGATTTACAAAAAATTGTATTAGAAGTTTTTGATAAAATAAAAACAGAAGGAGACAAGGCTTTAGTAGATTTTACAGCACAATTTGATAAAGTTCAATTAAAAAATCTATTTGTAACAAGCCAAGAAATAGACGAAGCAAATGAACTAATCTCAAATGATTTAAAAGAAGCTATACAATTAGCTGCATCAAACATAGAGAAATTTCACTCAGCTCAGTTTGAGAAAAGTAATGTTATAGAAACAACACAAGGAGTACAATGTTGGAGAGAATCTCGAGCAATAGAAAATGTAGGAATTTATATCCCTGGAGGAACAGCTCCATTGTTTTCAACAACATTAATGTTGGGAATTCCTGCAAAATTAGCAGGTTGTAAAAACATTATTTTATGTACACCTCCAAATAAAGAAGGAAAAATTCACCCAGCTATTTTATATGCAGCCAATTTTATAGGCATAGAAAAAATAGTAAAAGTAGGCGGAATTCAAGCTATCGGAGCTTTAACATTTGGGACAGAAACAATCAACAAAGTTGATAAAATTTTTGGACCAGGAAACCAATACGTAACAGCAGCCAAACAAGTCGCTCAAAATTTTGGAGTAGCAATAGATATGCCAGCTGGACCAAGTGAAGTTTTAGTTATTGCAGACGAAACATCTGTACCCAAATACATTGCTGCAGATTTATTATCACAAGCTGAACATGGAACAGATTCTCAAGTAATTTTATTAACAAATAATGAGAATACTTTAAACGAAACATTAAAGGAATTAGAGAATCAATTAGCTGTTTTACCTCGAAAAGAATTTGCTCAACAAGCACTTAATAATTCAAGAGGAATAGTTTTGAAAACGATAGAGGATTGTGTTACATTTTCAAATATCTATGCACCAGAACATTTAATTTTTGCATGTGAATCAGCCGAAAGTTATATTCCAAAAATCATCAATGCAGGTTCTGTTTTTCTAGGAAATTATTCGTGCGAAAGTGCAGGAGATTATGCTTCGGGAACAAATCACACTTTGCCAACCAATGGCTATGCAAAAAATTATTCGGGTGTTTCTTTAGACAGTTTTATCAAGAAAATTACCTTTCAGAAACTATCACAGCAAGGAATCAAAAATATTGGTCCTGCGATAGAGTTAATGGCAGAAGCCGAAGAATTATTTGCTCATAAAAATGCAGTAACCTTAAGATTGCAAGACTTAAGTGATAAAGCATAAGATTAATAAAATAATTAAAATAGGGCGTTCCCTTCGGTCGGGCTTTACGTTGCAATCTTTTTCTAAGGAAAAAGGATTTCCACTACAATCCCTAACGCAAACAGTAATTATAAAACATAATACTTGAAAACTAAACAAAATGAAAACATTTAATATAAATAATATCATTCGTCCTAACATAAAAGTGATGAAAGCCTATTCATCTGCTCGAGATGAATTTCAAGAAATTACCAATGATTTTGTATTCTTAGATGCAAATGAAAATCCTTTCGAAACAGGATTAAATCGTTATCCCGACCCATTTCAACGAAATGTAAAAAACGAACTAAGTACAATTAAAAACTATCCAGCAAACCAAATTTTATTAGGAAATGGAAGTGATGAGGTTTTAGATTTAATTTTTCGTGCTTTTTGCGAACCAAACCAAGATAATGTTATAGCAATTTCACCTTCTTATGGAATGTACAGTGTTTTAGCAAATTTAAATGCAATAGAATACCGTAAATCACTATTAAATGAAAATGATTTTCAACCCAATATCGAAGATATTTTCTCTAAAGTAGATGTAAACACAAAAATGATTTTCCTTTGTTCTCCTAATAATCCAACAGGAGAAATCATCAAAAGAGAATATATTCTAGAAATCGTCAAACGCTTCAATGGTTTAGTAATAATAGATGAAGCTTATATTGATTTTTCGACTGAACCCTCTTGGATAGAAGAAATTAAAAATTATCCGAATATTATCGTCATTCAAACTTTATCAAAAGCTTTTGGTTTGGCAGGAATTCGTTTAGGTATTCTGTATGCAAGTCAAGAGATTATTGCTGTATTGAATAAAATAAAACCACCATATAACATCAACCAATTAACTCAACAAAAGGCATTAGAAATTCTAAAAGATTATGATAAAATAAAGTTGACCACACAAATAATTATTGATCAAAAACAACTTCTTGAAAAAGCTCTAAAAGAAATAATTTTTATAGAAAAAATTTATCCAAGTGATGCTAATTTCATTTTAATAAAAGTTGATGATGCGACAAAACGTTACAATGAATTAATTGAGAAAGGAATTGTTATCCGTAATCGAACAAATGACGATTTGTGTAAAAATTGTTTAAGAATAACAGTTGGTACAGAAGAGGAAAATGAAAAGCTTTTAGAAAAATTAAAAAGTCTTTAGACTTAAGTTATTAGGCATAAGGTTTTATTTGTAATTTAATAGAAGTAAATTTTCTATATGAGTAGTTTTAATACTTTAATTGTTTGGAAAAAATCTCATGAATTAACTTTAAAAATCTATGAGATTACAAAGACTTTTCCCAAAGAAGAAACTTTTGGAATTACAAGTCAAATAAGGCGAGCCGCTTATTCTATTCCTTCAAATATTGTTGAAGGTAGAACAAAATCAACAATTGCACATAAATTGAGTTTTGTTTCTCACTCGGTAGGCTCTTTTGAAGAAGTAAAATATTTTTTACTATTAAGTAAAGATTTAAATTATATAACAATAGAAACATATAATGAACTTATTCCATTTTTGAACGAAGTTGGAAAACTTCTCAATGGCTATGAGAAATTTATTAAAAACGATAAACATTCTAAGGAGTAAAACTTGAAATCTTATGCCTTAGAACTTAGAACTTATTATGAAAAAACTCCTATTTATAGATCGTGATGGAACAATGATATTAGAACCATCAGATTACCAAGTTGATAGTTTCGAAAAACTAGAATTCTATCCAGAAGCATTTACTTATTTAGGTAAAATTGCCAAAGAATTAGATTATGAATTAATCATGGTTACAAATCAAGATGGCTTAGGAACAGAAGTACATCCAGAAGAAAAATTTTGGCCTATTCAGAATTTTATTCTTAAAGCATTTGAAAATGAAGGTGTAAAATTTGAAGCTATTTATATTGATAAAACTTTCCCTCATGAAAATGCACCAACAAGAAAACCAAATACAGGTTTATTAACACAATATATCAATAATTCAGTTTATGATTTAGCAAAATCTTTTGTTATTGGAGATAGAATAACAGATGTTAAATTGGCTCAAAATCTTGGAGCAAAAGGAATTTTTATTGCGAACGATGAAGCATTGGGAGCAAATGAAATTTCAAAAAATGAAGATTTAAACGATACAATTGCATTAAAAACTACTTTTTGGAAAGAAATTTATGAATTTCTGAAATTAGAAAATAGAACTGCATCAATCGAAAGAAATACCAATGAAACAAAGATAAAAATTGATTTGAATTTAGACGGAACAGGGAAATCAGAGATTTCGACTGGAATTCATTTTTTTGATCACATGTTAGACCAAATTGCTCGTCACGGACAAATGGATTTAAACATAAAAGTGGATGGAGATTTAGAAGTAGATGAACATCATACAATAGAAGATACCGCAATTGCTCTAGGTGAAGTATTTTCATCGGCTTTAGGAAATAAATTGGGTATAGAACGTTATGGTTTTGCTTTGCCAATGGACGATTGTTTAGCTCAAGTTGCGATAGATTTTGGAGGAAGGAATTGGTTGGTTTGGGAAGCAGATTTTAATCGTGAGATGATAGGACAAATGCCTACAGAAATGTTTTACCACTTTTTTAAATCATTTACTGATGGAGCAAAAGCTAATTTGAATATAAAAGCAGAAGGAATAAATGAGCATCATAAAATAGAAGCTATCTTTAAAGCTTTTGCAAAAGCCATAAAAGTTGCTGTAAAACGTGATCCAGATAAAATGATTTTACCAAGTACAAAAGGAATGTTGTAAGTGATTATCTGTTTAAGTTAATCAGTTTTTAAGTTTCTGAATAAAATTACTTAATCAAATACATAACAACTTAAGCACTTAATAACATTTCAACTTAAAATTAGAAAAAATGATTGCTATAATAAAATACAATGCAGGAAACACAAAATCAGTTCTGAATGCTGTGACAAGGTTAGGTTACGAAGCAGAAATAACAGATGATTTCGAAAAAATAAAAAATGCAGAGAAAGTTATTTTTCCTGGAGTAGGTCATGCTGCTTCAGCAATGAAATATCTAAAAGACAAAGGATTAGATCAATTAATAAAAAAAATGAAACAACCAACTTTAGGAATTTGTTTAGGACAACAATTAATGTGTGAATTTTCTGAAGAAGGCGATACCAAATGTTTAGGGATTTTTCCTGTACAAGTAAAATTATTTCCGCCGATAGAAATTGTTCCTCAAATGGGTTGGAATACTATTTATGATCTAAAAACATCTTTATTTCAAAATGTCAATAATAATTCTGATATCTATTATGTTCACAGTTATTACTGTGAGTTATCTGAATATACAATCGCTAAAACAGATTATATTTTAGAGTTTTCAGCAGCACTACAAAAAGATAATTTCTACGCAACTCAATTTCACCCAGAAAAATCAGCAGGAATAGGCGAGCGTATTCTGCATAATTTTCTAAGTTTATAAAAATTATTTCTTTAAGATGAAAAAAACAGTTTTTACATTATTATCAGCCCTAACAATCACTCAACTTTTTGCCCAAGAAAAAGCTTATTTTTCTTCTAATCCATCTTTTAGTCCAGATGCTAAAACCATTTATTTTAGTTACGATAGCGATATTTGGAAAGTAGATGCAAATGGTGGAAATGCGACTCGTATCACCGCTTTAGAAGGCGAGGAAATCAATCCGAGAGTTTCACCTGATGGTAAATGGTTGGCTTTTAGTTCTAATCAATTTGGTAATTACGATATTTATCTGATGCCGATCAATGGAGGAGAAATCAAACAATTAACTTTTCATCAAGCGAAAGATGAGGTTGAAAGTTGGAGTTGGGATAGTCAAACGATTTATTTTACATCGAACCAAAACAATAATTTCGGAAGTTTTAAAATTAATATTGATGGTAAAACGCCTCAACCATTATTCACCAATTATTTTAATACAACAAACGGCTTGGTAGAAACTCCAAATGGCGATTATATTTTTACAAATTCTACAGAAAGTGCAAATCAAGTTGCTCGTAAACGTTACAAAGGAGAAAATAATCCTGATTTATTGAGTTATAATCCGAACTCAAAAGCATTTAAACAATTAACCAATTATAATGGAAAAGATTTTAATGCAACGGTAGACCAGAAAGGAATTATTTATTTTATTTCTGATGAAAATAACGGAGAATATAATCTGTATAAGCTAGAAAATGGAAAAAAAGAAGCTTTAACAAAATTCGAAACTTCTATTAGAAAACCTTTTGTTGCAGCTAACGGATCGAAAGTGATTTTTGAGAAAGATTACCAATTATTTGTTTACGATGTAGCTTCAAAAACATCTAATCCAATTGGTATAAACGTCAATACAAGTAAAACAATTACCAAAGAGCAAAGTTTTGATGTAGCAGATAAAGTTTCGTTTTTTGATGTTTCGCCAGATGGTAAAAAGTTAGCTTTTGTAAGTCGAGGAATTGTTTTTGTATCTGATATAGAAGGCAAATTTATCAATCAAATTACAGATGGTAAAGAACGAGTTTTAGAAGTTAAATGGTTAAAAGACAATCAGAATTTAATTTTTAATCAAACATATAAAGGTTATCAAAATTGGTTTAAAATATCTGCAAACGGAAAAGGTAAAGTTGAACAATTAACCAACGATTTAAGAAATAATCGTGATCTTACTTTTAACAACGATTTGTCGCAAGCAGTTTATTTAAGTGGACGAGATGAGGTTCGATTATTGGATTTGAAATCATTAAAATCTTCGACAATTGTTAAAGATGAAATTTGGGCTTTTCAGAATACAGCGCCATCTTTTTCACCAAATGGCGAATATGTTTTGTTTTCTACTAGACGCAATTTCGAGTTGGATATTTTCATTCATAACATCAAACAAAACAAAACTATCAATTTAACCAATACTGGAATTACAGAGGAATCACCGACTTGGTCGCCAGACGGAAAATACATCTATTTTGCGAGTGACAGAACAAATCCTTCGTATCCGATGGGAATGCAAAAATCGAATATTTATCGTGCTTCTTTGGATTGGTTTGACGAAGCTTATAAATCAGAAAAGTTTGATGATTTGTTTGTTGAGGAGAAAAAATTAGAGAAAAAAGAAAAAAAGGAGGAAAAGAAAGAACAGAAGGAATTAACCGTTAATCCTGAAGGATTTTTAGAGCGAATAGAATTGGTTACCGATCGTTTTGGTTATCAGGCCAATCCGTTTGTTTTTGAGGACGATAAAAAACAATTTTTATTTTATAATTCTAATCAAGATAATGGGAAATTTCAATTATATAGAAAAGTAACTTCGGATTTCGAAGAAGCTAAAACAGAGAAAGTTTTTAGTAAAGGAGCAGATTATCTCATCAAAAATGATAAGAATTTATTTGCTTTAATTGATGATGCAGTTTACAAGTTCGGAATCAATTCGACAAATCCAGAAAAAATTAGTTTAAATTATAATTTTAATAAAAATCTTTCATCAGAATTTACGCAAATGTATGATGAAGCTTGGGCTGGAGTTGAAGAAAACTTTTATGATGAAACTTTTCATGGTTTAGATTGGAAAGCAAAAAAAGAGCAATACGCAAAATATTTGCCTTTTGTTAATAACAGAAATGATTTAAGAATTTTATTGAATGATTTATTGGGCGAATTAAATTCTTCTCATCTTGGTTTTACTTCGAACGGAAAAGAAGAAGAAAAACGCTTAAATTATTTTACCAACGAAACTGGTTTGATTTTTAAAAATAATCAACCATTTGTTGTTGATCGAATCGTGAGAAAATCTCCTGCTTTTCTGAAAAATGTTGATATAAAAGAAGGCGATGTTTTGGTTGCTGTTAACGGACAAAAAGTTGATGAATCTAAAAATCGTGAAGCTTATTTTACCACACCAAAAAAGTTAGATGAATTGACTTTAGAGTTTAATCGAAATGGTAAAAATATCAGCACAAAAATTCATCCGATAGCGAATGCAAACTTTAGAAGTCTTTTGTACGATGAATGGATTTATGAAAATCGTCAGCGAGTAAAACAATTGAGTAATGATAGAATTGCGTATTCGTATATGAAGAATATGACTTCGCCAGAATTAGATGCTTTTTTGTTGGATATGGTAGAACAAGAAAACAAAAAGGATGGAGTTATTCTCGATTTACGTTTCAATACAGGAGGAAATGTGCATGACAAAGTATTGAACTTTTTAGCTCAACGTCCTTATTTACAATGGAAATATCGTGAAGGTCAATTGACGGTTCAACCCAATTTTGCTCCCGCAGCTAAACCAATTGTTTTGTTGATAAATGAATATTCTTTAAGCGATGCAGAAATGACAGCTGCTGGATTCAAAGCTTTGAAGTTGGGTAAAATTATTGGACAAGAAACTTATCGTTGGATCATTTTTACATCAGGAAAAAGCTTGGTTGACGGTTCTTTTTATCGATTACCATCTTGGGGAACTTATACCTTGGATGGTCAAAATTTAGAGAAAACAGGTGTAAGTCCAGATATTTATATCAAAAATACATTTGTCGATCGATTAGAAAATAAAGATCCTCAGCTAGAAAAAGCTGTTCAAGAAATAATGAAAGAAATAAAATAATTTATGAGAATTATTCCTGCGATTGATATTATAGACGGAAAATGTGTTCGACTTTCACAAGGCGATTACACTACTAAAAAAATATACAACGAAAATCCTTTGGAAGTTGCCAAAGAGTTCGAAGAATTTGGAATTGAATATTTGCATTTGGTTGATTTAGATGGAGCAAAATCGAGTCAGATCATTAATTATAAAACATTAGAATTAATTGCAACGAAAACAAATCTGAAAATAGATTTTGGAGGAGGAATAAAATCAAATGAGGATATCCGAATAGCATTTGAATCTGGTGCAAATCAAATCACAGGAGGAAGTATTGCTGTACAAAATTCAACCTTATTCAATGAATGGATTTCAGAATATGGTTGCGAAAAAATTATTTTGGGAGCAGATGCAAAAGATAGAAAAATTGCTACGCATGGTTGGTTAGAAAGTTCTGAATTGGATGTGATAGAGTTTATAAAAGAATATTATACAAAAGGAATCGATTATGTGATTTGTACAGATATTGCGAAAGATGGAATGTTACAGGGAACATCTAATGAATTGTATCAAGAGATTTTGGCGAATGCAAACGTTAAATTAATTGCTTCTGGTGGAGTTTCTTCTATCGATGATTTAGTAAAAGTAAGAGAATTAGGTTGTGAAGGAGCTATTCTTGGAAAAGCAATTTATGAAGGGAAAATTGAGTTGAAAGAATTAGCTCAATTTACGATTTAGGAATTAATAATTACGGCAAATTGTTAAAAAAAAGAATCATTCCGTGTCTTGACATTAAAGATGGAAGAACGGTAAAAGGAATAAATTTTGAAGGTTTACGTGATGCTGGAGATCCAGTAGAATTAGCTAAAAAATATGTTGATGAGGGAGCAGATGAATTGGTTTTTTTAGATATTACAGCGACACAAGAAAAACGAAAAACATTAGCAGAAATGGTAGAAAAGATTGCTGAATCAATTAATATTCCTTATACTGTTGGTGGAGGAATCAATTCTGTGGAAGATGCTTTTGCTATTATTAATGCTGGTGCTGATAAAGTTTCTATTAATTCTTCGGCAGTTAAAAATCCAGAACTTATTTCAGAATTAGCAGCTCAATTTGGATCACAATGTGTTGTTGTTGCTGTAGATACAAGAAATGTAAATGGAACACAAAAAGTTTTTGTTAGTGGAGGAAAAATTGAAACAGATTGGAAAACTTTAGATTGGGTAAAAAAAGTTGAAGAACTTGGAGCAGGAGAAATATTATTAACCTCAATGGATGGAGATGGTACGAAAGCTGGTTTTAAAATAGATATTACAAAAGCTGTTGCTGATTTGGTTAATTTACCTGTTATTGCATCTGGTGGAGCAGGAAAAAAAGAAGATTTTGCTGATGTATTTAATCAAACAAAAGCAAATGGAGGATTAGCTGCAAGTATTTTCCATTTTGGTGAAATACCGATTCCTGAATTAAAAAATTATTTAAAACAACAAAACATACTGATAAGATGAAAATCGATTTTACAAAGAGTAATGATGGATTAGTTCCTGTTATTATTCAGAATTATCTCAATAATCAAGTTTTGATGTTGGGTTATATGAATCAAGAAGCTTTTGATAAAACAGAAGAGTTAGGAAAAGTGACTTTTTTTTCTCGATCTAAAAATAGATTATGGACGAAAGGAGAAGAATCTGGTAATTTTTTAGAAGTAAAATCAGTTGCAGTTGATTGTGATCAAGATACAATTCTTATTAAAGCTGAGCCTTATGGACCAACATGTCATACGGGTTCTAAGACTTGTTTTAAAGAGGAATCGAATAAAGGATTTGTTTATGAATTAGAACAAACGATAAATGATCGGATTGATTTGGATGATTCAAATTCTTATACCAATCAATTGTTTAGAAAAGGAATCAATAAGGTCGCTCAAAAAGTAGGAGAAGAAGCGGTTGAGGTTGTGATTGAAGCTAAAGATTCTAATGATGAGTTATTTTTAAATGAATCTGCAGATTTATTGTATCATTACTTGATTCTATTAAGAGCTAAAGGTTTTAAATTAGAAGATGTCGAGAATATTTTGAGAGGTAGAAGTAAATAAAAAAAAAACGGTTTCAATATAGAAACCGTTTTTTTTATTAAAATTTAGAAATAACATACCAATTATTATCGAAATATTGTAAGGTAACTCCGCTTAAACTATTTGAAATAGAATAACTTGTTTCTAAATCTATGGTTTTGTTTGACGAAGATTTTATCGTGATAGAATGATTAGATTTATCTGTTTTTTTAATAATTAATTGATTTCCATCAACTTCTTGATCAGTATTAATTTCTAGATTAATAGAAGAATTCGACGCATCGACTAATGTTGTATTACTAGAAATACTTGTGTTTGAATTAATTTTTTTTATCAAGGCTTGATTCTCATTTTTTGAGTTAAATCCACCAGTCGAAGTTCTTGTTTTTAAAACACCATTGGCATCTACAACCACAATTTTATCTGTACTATTTGTACTTGTGTAAGCAGCTGAATTTATTTGTCTTAATCGTAATCCACCATATAAAACATCTAATCTTTCTGATGGTGGAGAATAAGATTCACCATTTGGATCAGCACCAAACGCCCAATAACCTTTTTCGTCCATTACCGCTCTGTACCAAGCTTGTTTTGCATTTGCACCAGAATAGGTTGTTGTTCCTGCTGTACCAAACCAAATTTCACCGCCATCTGTTAAAGTCCGACCAGTTCGTAAAACAATTGATGCTCTTTGTTGATACCAAGTCATACCATTTAATATAGTTGGAGTTTGATAGGTGTGTCCTTCAAATGCTGTAATACTAGATAATGTTCCTCTTGCACCTCTATTGTCCATGGTGCCAGAAGAAATAATGTTTCTATGAACAATTGCTTGTGAATTACTTGTAGTAGCCAAATCATAATCTACATCAAGATCAACATTTGCAGCTACCTTTATTTTATCTTCTTTATCAATAAATAATAAAACATCATTTGGTTTTGCACCAATATAAACTCGGCCTGTTGGATGAACTAAAAAATCATTTAGCATTTGAGATGTACTTGCAGAGGTTGTTGTATTATCCTTTTTTCCATCAACATGTAAACTACCATTACCAAATTTTGTTCCTACCGCAACATTTCCCATTTGGTAAATGTTTTGTGAATTGCTTGTCGCAAAACTATCTTTATCTTGGTTATTCCAAGGTTCAGTATAAATAACAGGTAACCATAAAGCTTGAGTTGCATCGTAATAATAAAATCCAATATCTAGAATTTTTGCTGTCTTGCTAGTAGTTGGTGAGGGAATTTCTGAAACATAAATAAGAGTTCCGTTTTGATTTGCACCATAAATATTATCTTTGGCTTTTAGATCATTTCCTGTAATTCTAGGAATTAAAACACCATCAGCAACACTTGTATCAGATGATTTAGCAGCAATATCTAAAGTTACATTTGGATTTTCTGTATTGATTCCGACTTGCGAAAATACAGTATAGGAGAATACCGTAAGAATAGCGGTTAAGCATCTTTTCATAATTATTTAAATTTGGTTAGGACTACAAATATAATCGACAAATTCACCTGATACTGTTAAAGTTTTTATCCTCAAATTAGAATGAAGAATATTTAACATTTTACGAGGTCTCATCACTTTCAAAAATCATGTTTTAGGATTAGATTTTTGATTAAGAATTAGTTAGTATAATAAAAGAATATTTATAGGTTTAGTTAAATTTTCACTTCTTTTCTAAAAAAGAAAAGACCGTCATTTCAGACGGTCTTTTATGAGGATATGATAAAAATAGGTATTATTAAAATGCACCAACAAATTGTGCTCCAGCTGCATTTTTCAATTTTGCTCCTGTAGTTACGACTCCAGTGTTTCTATTGATTACGTAGATGTTTCCATCTTTTCCGATAGGAGACATAGGAATGTAAACATTATCACCTTTAACTAAAATTCCTTGATGTTGGAAGAAATACATATCAACATCGTATGGTAAACTAACTGTTGATGCTGTACGATTATATAAGTTAACTCTAGCTAAATAACTTTGAGATTGATTTGTTAATGATGAGACAGCTGCATTTTCATGTGTATACATTAGGTATGCAATACCATCACCAACGTATTTCCAATTTTCTACAGAAACACCTGTTAGTCCTAGGGCTGTGTCTAAATTGAAAACATATGAGTTGTCATATTGATTATTTTGATCAATTTTTAAGATATGTCCACCACTTTGATCTCTAGAAGTTGCTTGATAAACATTACCATCATCAGATAGGAAACTGTTTAAACTTCTATAACCAGATGTATCTCCATGACTTACTGTTGAAGTAATTACTGTTGGATTTGTAAGAGAAGGGTAATCTAAAATTACAGTTTTAGAACCTAATCTTTGGAATGAGTTAGCATCTACTTGTCCTGTTGCAGGATCTGTTTTTCGCATCCAAGTACCAATATATAATTTATCTCCAGCTTTATTAAGTGTAGGAGAGTCCATACGCCAGATGTAATGTCCTAATACTTCTTCTTGTTGTGTTAAAGGAATTTGGAAAGATGAGTTAGCTTTAATTCTTGGATTTTGTAAGTCAATTGCTACAGTAGTTGCTGTTCCTCTTGTGTATTGGAATACATCTCCATCATAAGAATTAGTAACAGAGGCAATATTGTTTGCAACTCCTGTTTGATCGTTGTCATATAATTTCCCCCAACGTGGAGAATTTGTAGCATATTGAGCAATATTTACAGGATTTCCTTCTTGTGCATAATTTGCACCTCCATTGATAGAATATCTACTGAAAATTCCGCCATTATCTCCAGTATAAGGAATAGCGTAAAGTGTATTACCATCTGTAGAAGTATAAACACGAGAAGTTCTCTGAGATGGAACTAAAAATCCAGTTTCGAAAATATTAAATTCTTTTTCTGGGTTTATAGCGTCTTCTTCACTGATTGCATAAACAACCATTCCTCCGTTACCATCACCTGGAGTTGTCCCCTGAAATGAGCCTGCAACGGTAATCCAACGATTATTTTCTGTACCAGGTTCTCCTATAATAACTTCTGGTGCATTATCATCACTACTACAACTATAAATAGTTCCAGCTAATATACCTACCATTACGGTAGATTTTAAAATTTTAACGAATTCTTTTTTCATTTTGTAGAATTTATTGATTTAATGTTTATAATGTGTAATTTAATTTTACGTAGAAACCTCTATTAGGTTTTTGTACACCAAAATTGTCAAAAGCTTGTTTATCAAAAATATTTTTTACGTCAAAACTTACTACAAAGTGTTTGTTTGGGAATTGATAAGTAATTCCTGCATCTTGTATGTTTTGTTGTGGAACAATAAATGCATCAGCTCCGCTAAGCTTTCCGATTACAAAACTGTTAAATTCATCTACAAATCGGTAGTTATAAAATACAATCAGTTTTGATCCTTTTCCGATTATATCTTTAAAAGAGTACTGAGCATTTGTGTTAATGGTAAAGAATGGTTCATTTGGCATTTGTTCTTTGTAAGAAAACGAGTCATTCTTATCATTCATGTACGATTTGAATTTGGATAAATTAAAAAATACTTGAAAATTATTTTTGTAAGAGTAATTGAACTCAAAATCAATTCCTCTCGACATTGTTTTTAATTGGTTACTGCTACTTGTTGCTTCTGGTGAACTTAGATTTCTCGTAATTGGTACATTTGTAATTTTATCTTTTGTATCTCTTATGAATCCATTTACTGCTAAGCTAACTTTATGAAGTTCACCAATTTTATAAGGCCCAGCCTTAAAACCTAAATTATAATTGTTACTTTTTTCTGGATTAATAAAAAAATTGTCTAATTGATTATCTGCTACATTTCCGAAAATTTCATTTTCTTCAGGCATTCTGATTGCTTTTTCTGCAGAAGCCATAATCATAAAAGATTCTCCAAGTAAATAAGAAGCTGCAATACCATAACCTGGTTCTTCTGTAGATTTGTCGCTGTATTGGTTTACAGCAACGGTTTGTCCGTTAATTACTTGTGCAATTGGCTTGTTTCGTTCAATATTCTGAAAGTAATATTTACCAAAAAAGGATGTTCTTAATTTATCGTTAAATGCAGATAATTCATATGATAAAGCAAAATTATGTTTTGAAATTTTACTATTCTCATTGTATAAATTTTCTGCAACTGTTCTTAATTCATCATTATCTTTTCTATCTTGATATAAGAATAAGTGGTTGAAAGATAGGTTATGATGATTATTTATTTTATAAGTTAATCCATAGGTAACATTTGCAGACTTACGATTTATGTGGTTAATTGTTGCATTGCTTTGTTGTGCACCGTAAGGGGATCTTACAGGATTTCCATTTAGATCCAAGATAGGATTACCATCCCAGCCGTAAGCAGTTGTTACAGTATCATTTGTTATTAGCTCGCGTTCGGTATAGATTGCGTGTAGATTGAAATCTAAGCCTTTGGCTATAAAATTTCTTTTCTTATAACTCAATGTAGCTGCATTCATATCAGATTTAGAATGCCTTCCAATGTATGGTCTAACCATGAATGCTCCATGTTGTGCTTCTTTATAACTTATAGCTTTATTATAACCTATTAAGAATTGGTCTGCCCACTTTACATTTGTATATCCAACCTCAGCAATACTTCCGTAAGAATAATAAGTGTCATTAAATCTTTTTGCTTTAATATATTCTATCGTTCCGTCATTATTCGTTTTAAAAATACTTTTTCCCCATACTTTATAGTCATTGTCAGAATAATTATAATACATAGATGCATTGACTGTAAAACCAGAATCACCTCGATAACTAGCTCCAAAATTTGCTTGAGTTGTATTAAAAGATCCGTGAGATATAGAAGCATTAATAGAGTTTTTGTTATTGTTTTTTAGAACAATATTTATAGCTCCACCTAGCGCATCATTTGCTAAATATCCTGGTACAACACCCTTAAAAACCTCAACCCTTTCTATCATTGCAGGAGGAATGCTATTTAAACTAAAAGCATTACCATAACTAGACATTGGGATACCATCTATGAAAACACGAATAGAGTTTCCGCTCATTCCATTGATATTAAATTGATAATCTGACCCTAAGCCTCCGTTTTGTCTTATTCTAACTCCAACAGATTGATCTAATAACTCTAAAGTTTGAGTATTACGTACAGATGCTTCTTTGGTTTCTATCACATTTACTGCAAAACCTTTTTTTTCTAGTTCTGATTTTGCAGAACGAAATTTAGAAATGTTAACTGACTCTAAATTGATATTACTTGAGAAAAGTTCTGGATCAAATGTTAAGTTTTGATTTTCAACTGTAATCTGAAAATCTTGTTTAATTTTATCTTGTCTAATAATTAAGGTATAGTGACCGTTGGTTACATTGTCAAATGTATATTTACCCGAATTATTTGTTTTAGTTTTAATCGTTTTATTATCAGAACTCAATAATTCAACATCAGTCTCATTAATGGTATTGTTGTTTTCGTCATATACAGTTCCAGAAACAACATGTTGAGCATTGACAGAAAAACATAAAAAAAGAAAGGTTATAGGAATAAGTTTCTTAAACATCTGTTAAAGTTTTTACAAAAATATATTTATTTAGATTAAGTACAAATAAAAATAAATATATTTTTGTAAATTCTGATAAATATTAGTCAAAAAGACCCTTCTAGGTCATAATGTTAATTTTTATATTGTTATAATGTTGATTTTGATGTATATAAATTATGAAATAAAATCCATCACTTTCAAAAATCATGTTTTTAGATTAGATTTTTGATTAAGAATTAGTTAGTTTTGTCATTAAAATATAATTAGTCTAAATTAACAACTCAGATAAATCTACATACAAAATGAAAAAAATATTCATTGCTTTAGTTTTACTTACTTCTTTTTTAAAAGCTCAAAACAATACATTATTAAATGGTGATTTTTGGAAATCTAAACCAGATGTTACCTTGGTAAAGGCTGAAATTTCTAAAGGTAATAATCCTGCTGCTGCAAATGGTGGAAATCATGATGTGGCAAGTATGGCGATAAATAATGATGTACCATTAGAAACCATTAAATTTTTGATCGATCAACCAGGGAATAGCGTAACCAAAAATACGCATGATGGTCGTCAATACATTCATTGGGCTGCAAATAAAGGAAATGTAGAATTGGTGAAATATCTTATTTCTAAAGGTTCTGATATTAATCGTACCGATGATAAAGGTGCGACTCCTTTGTCTTTTGCTGCCGGAAATGGACAATCAAATCCAGAGATTTTTGAGTTGTTTTTTAAAGCAGGAATCAATCCGAAACAAAAATATGCAAATGGTGCAAATGTTTTGTTGTTAGGAGCGGTAAATGATGTGGATTTTAAATTGACAGATTTTCTTACTTCTAAAGGTTTATCGATAAAAGATACCGATGATTTGGGTAGAACTTTTTACGATTATGCTGCAAGAAGTGGAAATGTAGATTATCTAAATAAAATTATTCAGAAAGGAGTAAAACCAACAAATCAAGCTTTAATTATAGCTTCGCAAGGATCTAGAGCAAAATCAAACACTTTAGAAACCTATAAATATTTGGTAGAAAATGTAAAATTGGAACCAAATGTTATTGGCGAAAATGGTGAAACCGTTTTACATAATTTGGTAAGAAAAAAAGATCAAACAGAAATCATCAATTATTTTATTGCTAATGGTGTTGATGTAAATACACCAGATAATGACGGAAATACAGTTTTGATGGTTGCTGCTGCAACAAATAATTTAGATGTTGTGAAACAAATTTTAGCAAAAACTAAAAACGTAAATGCAGTAAATAAAAAAGGAGAATCTGCATTGTTCGAGGCGGTTCGTAAAGGTTCTCCTGCGATTGTAGAATTTTTACTTGCTAATGGTGCAAAAACAGATCTAAATGGTGAAGAAGGTAATTTAGGTGTTTATTTGATTCAATCTTACAGAAAACAAAATGCGAATGATTTTAATGAAAAGTTAGCTTTGTTAACTAAAAATGGTTTTGATTTAACGAAGCCTCAAGTAGAAGGAAGTAATCTTTACTTTTTTGCTGTGACAAAAAATGAAGTAGATTTGTTGAAAAGCTTAGAACCATTAAAAATGAATGTAAATAATATTAATACTGATGGTATGACCGCTTTGCATCGTGCAGCATTTGTTGCAAAAGATGATTCTGTGTTGAAATATTTAATTTCAATCGGAGCAGATAAATCTATCAAAACAGAATTTGATGAAACGGCTTTTGATTTGGCTTCTGAGAACGAATCTTTAAAAGAAAATAAAGTCAATATCGATTTTTTAAAATAATTAATACTCGAATTTAATCTAATGAAATTTTCTATAAAATCTATTTTTACCGCATTGTTTCTAATCGGTTTAAGTGTTCAGGTTTCTGCACAATCTGCAAAATACAAATGCATGTTACAAATGACTAATTACAAAGGTTTAGAGGCTTATGTAGTGGTTTCTTTGGTCAATGCAAAAGGTCAATACGAAAAGACTTTGTATATGATGGGACCAGATAAACAATGGTACAACGGTTTCAAAGAATGGGATAAATTTAATAAAAAGAAGAAAGAAAAGTTGAACGGAATTACTGGCGCTTCTGTTGCTGCTGGTGACCGTAGTATTACAACTTTTGCAATAGACGAAAGTAAAATGAACAAAGGTTATAAATTACGTTTCGAGTCTGCTGTGGAAGACGGAAAATATTTTGTTACCGATGTAGAAATTCCGTTAACAACTATCGGTATAACCCAGAAAGTAGAAGGAACTGGTTACATTCGTTATGTGAAATTGAACAAAGCACAATAAGTTTAATGACATTATCTATTTGGCGATATTCGCATTTAAGTTTAGCAATATTATCATTTATATTTTTACTAATGGCTTCTATAACAGGAGTCATTTTGTCGTTTGATGCAGTTGATGAAAAATTAAATCCCTATAAAGTTGATGGTTTTGATCAATTAACTTTGGCAGAAATTTTACCAGAACTTCAAGCACAATATCCTGAGATTTTAGAATTAAGTGTCGATCATAATCAATACGTAACTTTAGAAGGTTTTGATGAAGATGGCAATGATTTTAAACAATATATAGATCCAAAAAACGGGAAATTTTTAGGTGAACCGATAAAAAAAAGTCCATTTATAGAATGGACAACTTCTTTGCATCGATCACTTTTTTTACATGAAACTGGTCGATTTATTGTTGGCGTGATGTCATTTTTGCTTTTTATGATTGCAATTTCTGGTACTATTTTAATTGTGAAACGACAACAAAGAATTCGTCATTTTTTTGCGAAAATAAACAAAGACTTTTTTGCTCAATATTTTCATGTTGTTGCTGGTCGCTTGTTATTGATTCCAATTATTGTGATTTCTCTAACCGGAACTTATTTGTTTTTATTAAGGTTCGAAGTCATTCCAAATCCAACTGTAGAAATGTCTGAAGTTCAATCTTCTTCAGAAGAAAATTCTACTAAATTGTCAACGAATGATTTTCAGATTTTTCAATCAATCAAATTAGCTGAAGTAGAAAAAATAGAGTTTCCATTTGATCCTGATGATCCTAACGAATTTTATAAAATTAAACTCGATAATCGTGAAGTTACTGTAAATCAAATTAATGGTAAAATAGAAAGCGAATCATTTTATCCGAAAGCACAAGTTTTAGAAAAGTTAAGCTTAGACTTACACACAGGGCGAACAAATGCTATTTGGGCAATTATTTTAGGTTTTGCTTCACTTAATATTTTGTTTTTCATCTATTCTGGTTTTGTCATTACTTTTAAACGTACTCGAACCAAAATTGGTAAAAATAAATTTACAGCTAAGGAAGCCGAAATTGTTCTTTTGGTCGGATCTGAAAATGGTTCAACATTGAGTTTTGCAAGAAAAATTCATGAGCAATTTTTAGCAAATGGTCATCAAGCTTTTATTGCACAAATGAATCAATACGAATTGTTTTCTAATGCTAAATATTTGTTGGTTTTCACATCAACTTACGGACTTGGAGATGCGCCAACAAACGCAAAAAAGTTTCAGGATTTGCTTAATCAATTTCCGCAAAAACAAACAATCAATTATTCGGTTGTTGGATTTGGTTCTCGTGCATACGAAGATTTTTGTGGTTTTGCTCTCAAAGTTGATCAATGGTTGGCAGAAAAGAATTGGACAAATCGTTTAACTGACCTCAAACTGGTTAATGATAAATCACCAGAAGATTTTACTGTTTGGGTTAATCAGTTTAAAGAAAAAACCGATATTCCGTTGGCAACAACGCCTGCAATGTATGTAGAAAAAGCTCCAAAATTAAAGAAAATAAAAGTTCTTGATGTCACAGAAACAAAACCAAATGATGAAACTTTTAAGATCGTTTTCGATACAAAACAAAAGTTTAAATCTGGAGATTTATTAGCGATTTATCCAGAAAATGATCATCGAGAAAGATTGTATTCTATTGGAAAAGTGAATAATAAACTTCAGTTGATTGTGAAATTACATGAGTTCGGATTAGGTTCACAATTTTTAAATAATTTACGTATTGATTCTGAAATTAAAACAAGAATTATCAAGAACAAAGCATTTCATTTTCCTAAAAAATCTAAACAAGTAATTTTAATTGCAAACGGAACAGGAATTGCTCCATTTTTAGGAATGATTGACGAAAATTCTGCGCAAAAAGAGATTTGTTTATACGCAGGTTTTCGATATGAAAATGAAACCACAATTTCTTATCAGAAATTTGCTAATGATCAAATAAAAGCAAATAAACTAAAAACTTATAATGTTGCTTATTCTCGAGAAAATAAAAAACAATATGTGATGGATTTAGTGAAAAATGATGCAGTTTTTATAGCAGATTTTTTACAAAATAAAGGAGTAATTATGGTTTGTGGCGCTTTAGCGATGCAACACGATATAGAGAAAGTTTTAGAAGAAATTTGTCAAGAATATTTAAAAAAATCTTTTTCAGAATTTAAGAATAATGATCAATTTCTAACTGATTGTTATTAATTAAAAATATTCAATTTTATGAAGAATTACAACCTGAAATATCAATTTTTCTTGTTTTTACTTTTTGGATTTTTTCATTTAAATGCTCAGGTTGTTGATGTAAGAGATACGATTTTGATGGGAAGTCGTTTCAAAATTACAGTTATAGATTTGGATTCGATTTCTTCTCGTCAAAATATCAATAAAGCAATTGATGAAATTGTTCGAATAGAAAATTTGATATCTGATTGGAAATCTGAAACTCAAGTTTCGCAAGTCAATAAAAATGCAGGAATAAAGGCAATTAAAGTAGATCAAGAAGTGATCGAGTTAACTAAAAGAGCAATTTATTTTTCTGAGATTTCAAATGGCGCATTTGATATTAGTTTTGCTGCAATGGATAAAATTTGGCGATTTGATGGAACACAAGAAAAGTTACCAACTAAAGAAGAAATTACGCAGGCAATTGCAAAAATTGGTTATCAGAATATTTTAATTGATGAAAAAAATCAAACGATTTTTCTGAGAGAAATCGGAATGAAAATCGGTTTTGGTTCTATTGGTAAAGCTTATGCTGCTGATAAAGCAAAGAATGTTTTGCAAAATTTAGGCATACAAGCTGGGATTATTGATGCTTCTGGTGATATGACAATTTGGGGTGAACAATTAGATCAACAACCTTGGAAAATTGGTGTAACCAATCCTTTCAAAAGATTTAAAATGGCAGCTATTTTATCTGTAAAAAATGGTGCTGTAACCACATCTGGTGATTACGAAAAATTCATTATGATAGATGGAAAAAGATATTCGCACATTATCAATCCGAAAACAGGTTTTCCTTCTACTGGTTTAACTGGAGTTACAGTTCTTGGTCCTAATGCGGAAATGTGCAATGGTTTTAGTACAACAATTATGGTTTTGGGAAAACAGGATGGGATTAAATTTATAAATAATCAATCAGATTATGCTGCACTTTTGATTACTGATAAAGGAAAAATCATCAAGACAAAAAATTATAACAAAGTCAAGAAAAGAATCAATCTAAAGGATTAAAGTTTTATAAAGTATCAATTTATTATGTAATTTAGTTAAGATATAACCAACTAAATTACCACTAATGAGGAATTCTTTTTTTTATATTTTTATTTTAATAATTCTTTCTTCATGTGTTTCTCAGCACAATCAAAGCATTCAAGATAATATTTTGATTTTGCGAGATAGTTATTGCAAAGCTCCATATCATTACAATTACGAATATAAAATTCCTTCTTATAATTCGGATTCGATTATTTCTGTAAATCAACACTTAAAACCAGATTTTTCTGATCAAAGTATTTTAATATTAAATGCGATGGGAAATTTAGATGAAGTGGAAGAAATTTATCAACTTAAAAAAGATTCAACAATTGAATCGAAATTGAGAATGTTACAACTAAAAAATAGTATTAATAGTAAGATTACCATTTCTTTGACCGAATTAGATGCGGTTGCAGCAGAGTTTGATTGTGAAGGTGAACGTGTTGCACAAATGGGAAATTATGTAAATAATCTCAACAATGATCGTAACAATAAATTGGTTATTTATTCTATAATTGCAGGTGCTGCGGCTTCTATTGCGAGTGGGATTATTACCAATGATAGTTGGGGAAGTGCGATAGATATTACGGGTGGAGTTTTAGGTGCAGGTTTGGGGTTTGCAACACTCAACCCGAAAGGTAAAAAAGTAGAATTTATACACGATCGAAATTTGTTACGTGATATTTGGAACGAAAAGCTAGAATCGCCCAATTTTCCACCATTTGTTTGGTATATGTACACCGAAAAAAAGTTTTCTAATTACACAGAAGGTTTGTCTGTTATTCAGAATATTAAGAAGCGTTGGTTACAATTTAATTTTAATAACGATCAACAAGCTGCAGATAATTCAGTTATTTTTCAGCGTGGTGGAATTTATCGTGCAGATGATTTACAAAACCGAGAGTCTATGTTGAATCAAATGCAATCTGCAACTCGAACCATAAATCAAAATATTAATTATCTTTTATTAGATTTAGATCGATTTATTTTATGATTTATAAAAGGTTTAAAGTTCTTATAATAATTATTAATTTTAATTAAAATATTTTTAAAATATCAGTTTGAAAAAGAAATGGTTTCATTTTTGATTTAATGTTAAGTATTAAATAACCTAAAAAAGATAAAAAATGAGTGATTTAGAATTTGAAGGAAAATGGAATCAATTTAAAGGTGCTGCTAAGCAAAAATTTGGAGATTGGTTCGGAGATGATGAAACAGAAACAGATGGTAAGTTCGATGAAGTGGTCGGTAAAATCCAAGAAAAAACTGGAAAAACTATCGACGAAATCAAAGATACTTTGAAAAGTTGGATTGTTTCAGAAGAAGAAAAATCAAATCAAAATAAAGATTAGTTTTTTATACTTATTTAAAATAAAACCGAATTTTCATGAAAATTCGGTTTTATTTTTTTAGAAATATTATTAATTTCATTTAGTATGTTTTATCATGAAAAAAGTAAAAAAGTTTTTCTTTCGTTTTATTAAAGTTGTACTTATTTGTTACGTATTACTATTGTCTTTGGTTTATTTTTTTCAAGAAAAATTAATTTTTCATCCCAATAAATTAGCAGAAAATTATTCTTATCATCTTTCTAATCCTTACGAAGAAGTTAATCTCAAAACAACTGATGGAAAGAAGATTAACGGTTTACTTTTCAAAACCAAAAATCCGAAAGGTGTCATTTATTTTTTACATGGAAATTCAGGTAGTTTAGACGGTTGGGCAAGTGTTGCTGATCAATATTTGACTTTGAATTATGATGTATTTATGATTGATTATCGTGGTTTTGGTAAAAGTTCGGGACAAATAAAATCAGAAAAACAATTTTTTGATGATGCACAATTGGGGTACGATTTTCTAAAAAATCAATATCCAGAAAATAAAATTTCTATACTTGGATATTCGATTGGTACAGGATTGGCTACTTATTTAGCTGCAAATAATTCGGTCGAAAGATTGATTTTAGCTTCTCCTTATTACAACTTGAAAGAAATAGCTCAATTACATTTTCCTATTATCCCAACTTTTTTACTGAAATATCCTTTAGAAACCAATAAATATATTAGAAAAGTAAAAGCACCAATCTTTATTTTTCATGGTGAAGACGATACTTTGATACCTTATCAACAATCAAAAAAACTTAAAAAAGAAGTTGATCTTAAGTATTATTTAATTCCTAATCAAGGACATAATGGTATTTTGAAATCTACCCAATATTTAGATCAAATTGCTGAGATTTTATAATTAGATTTGTATAGTATTTGGCGAAAATCAATAAAAAAATGTTCAGATTTGATATGAAATTTGAATGTTTTTAATAAGAATTGAAGATTGATGATGTTTTAGTAAGTTAAGTTATTTATTTTGAGTTATTTATATAGTTCTTAATTCTCTGTTAATATTATCAATATACTAAAATATTTATTTAATATTGTTGATATAGTAATAAAGGCATTGTAAAAATGTCTAAACCATAAAAATAATTACATACAAAACGATTAATTCTAACTATGGAAGAAATTAGTATCGAACAAAGGATCGAGGATTTTATGTCTAAAATTGAAGCCAAAAATCCCAATGAACCAGAATTTATTCAAGCAGTTCGCGAAGTTGCTGTAACCGTTATTCCTTTTATTTGGTCGAAAGATGAGTATAAAGGGAAAAATATTCTAGAAAGAATTGCAGAACCAGATAGAGCAATTATTTTTCGCGTTGCATGGCAAGATGATGCCAACGAAATACAAGTAAACAGAGGTTTTAGAATTCAGATGAATTCAGCAATTGGTCCATACAAAGGAGGTTTACGTTTTGATCCTTCTGTAAATTTAAGTGTTCTTAAATTTTTAGCATTCGAACAAGTTTTCAAAAATAGTTTAACAACTCTTCCAATGGGAGGAGGAAAAGGTGGTTCTGATTTTGATCCAACAGGAAAATCAGATAATGAGATTATGCGTTTTTGTCAAGCATTTATGACAGAATTGTCAAAATATATTGGTCCAAATATCGATGTCCCAGCAGGTGATATTGGCGTTGGAGCAAGAGAAATTGGTTACTTATTTGGTCAATATAAACGTATAAAAGGTGAATTTACAGGTGTTTTAACAGGTAAAGGTTTAGCTTATGGTGGATCTTTAATTCGCCCTGAAGCAACGGGGTACGGAGTGGTTTATTTTTGTGAGCAAATGCTAAAAACAATCGACGAAAGTATTCAAGGTAAAGTTTTTGCCGTTTCTGGTTTCGGAAATGTAGCTTGGGGTGTTATAAAAAAAGTAGACGAGTTAGGAGGTAAAGTTGTAACAATTTCTGGTCCTGATGGATATGTTTATGATGCTGATGGAATTACTGGTCAAAAGATTGAATTCCTATTAAAATTGAGAAATTTAGGAAAAAATAAAGCCGAAGATTATGTAAAAGAATATCCGAATGCTCAGTTTTTTGCTGGTAAACGTCCTTGGGAAGTGAAATGTGATGTGGCAATTCCGTCTGCAACTCAAAATGAATTGGATTTAGAAGATGCTAAAATGTTGGTAGATAATGGTTGTTTGTGTATTACAGAAGCCGCAAATATGCCTTCTACTTTAGATGCAATCAATCATTTTATCGATAACAAAGTTTTGTTTTCTCCTGGTAAAGCTTCTAATGCCGGTGGTGTAGCAACTTCTGGTTTAGAAATGACGCAGAATGCTATTCGTTTGAATTGGTCTTCTGAAGAAGTTGATGCAAAACTGAAAGATATTATGATTGGTATTCACAAATCTTGTAAAGAATATGGTATTGATGAAGATGGATATGTGAATTATGTGAAAGGTGCAAATATCGCTGGTTTTGTGAAAGTTGCAGATGCAATGTTGGCACAAGGAGTTGTATAGAAGTTGAGATGAAGAAAATCAAAGATTTAATTCCGCACAGAGATCCTTTTATTTTTACAGACGAAATTCTTTCGTATTCTGAAGAGGAGATTGTAGCTGTCAAAACTTTTGATGAGCGAGATCATTGGTTGAAAGGAAATTTTGGCGATGCTATTTTTGATTTCATTCCGAGTACAATTCTTATAGAATCTATTGCACAATCAGGTGGAGCTGGAATTCGATTACTCAAAAATTCTGATGGTTTGTTTGGTTTGGCAAGTATAGAAAATGCTAAGTTCTTAGAGAATGTTACTTTTCATCAAAAACTAAAATATGTCATTACAAATCTTAAGATTTCTGATAAATTAATTAAACAAAAAGGAGTCGCTTATATCGAAGATAAACTTATTTTCGAAGTTACTTGGCTTTGTGTCAGAATCAATTAAAAAAATCATATTAAATAGGTTGGATAAAGATAGTCTTTTGGCTATCTTTCTCTGTTTATAACAAATTGTAAAATGTCTTACTGTACAGCAATAGAAAATATGTCAGATGGAGAAAGAAAAAATCTTCATAAAAATTACCACGATTATTTATATGGATTTCCAATTCATGATGATAATGAACTTTTTGGGAGATTGATTTTAGAAATCAATCAAGCGGGTTTAAGTTGGGAGACAATCTTAAAAAAAGAAAAAGCTTTTCGAGATGCTTATGCGAATTTTAATATTCAAAAAATTGCCAATTTTGATGAAAACGATCGAGAAAGGTTGTTAAACGATGCAGGTATAATTAGAAATCGATTAAAAGTAAATGCTGCAATAGAAAACGCAAAAACAATCTTAGAACTTCAGAAAGAATTTGGTTCGTTCGAGAATTGGTTAAATCATCATCATCCGAAAACAAAAGAAGAATGGACGAAATTGTTCAAAAAAACATTCAAATTTACTGGTGGTGAAATTGTTAATGAATTTTTGATGAGCACAGGTTATTTAGTTGGAGCTCATGATGAAAATTGTATCATTAATCAGAAAATTAGTTTAGAAAATCCGAAATGGAAAGAGAAATAATTGGTCAATAAAATTAATAAAAGATGAAAGATTTAATGTTGAGAATTGCTAAAGAAAACGAAGCAACACAAATTTGGGGAATTTTACAGCAAGCAATTGAAAAAAGAAAAAATGAAGGAAGTCGTCAGTGGCAAGATGGTTATCCAAATTTGAACGTTGTAAAAGATGATATCGAAAAAAATATTGGCTATGTGGTAGAAAATTTAGAAAAAGAAATTATTGCTTATGTAGTATTGATGGATTTCGAAGAATCTGCTTATAATGATTTGGATGGTAAATGGTTAAGTGATTTAGATTATATTGCAATTCATCGATTAGCAGTAGATCAAAATAAGAAAATAAAAGGTTTGGCAGTTTGGATTATGGAGGAAGCTGAGAAAATTGCTGTTGAGAAAAATATTTTTAGCATAAAAGTTGATACGAACTTCGATAATGATGCAATGTTACATATTTTGAAAAAGCTAGGTTATCAATATTGTGGAGAAGTTCACTTCAGAGGTGCTTCTAGAAAAGCATTCGAAAAACTACTTCGATAACTTTTACAAAGAAACGTTAATAACTATTTTTAGTGATTTCGAAATAGAACATTTTAATTAATTTGAAGTTAGAATTATAAATTTAAGATCGATGGAAGAATTAGTAACCGAAAACCAAAGTTATTATTTTAAACAACCAGAAATTTGGGCGCCACAATATAGTGATGACGAAATAAAAAAGTTAATTACAGAAACAGATTTTTCTAAACAATGGACCAACGAAGGTCGTGATTATTGTTTCTTTTTAGATAAAATTTTCTATACAAACGAAAGAGAAAATTCTGAATATGTTTGTATGGCTTATACCTTAAACGAACCTGCTAATCTAGAGCGTGCTTCTGTTTATGATATGGTTGTAGAAGAAAATGAATCTTATGTTATTCATCGAATTTCGGTTTTTAGAAACGGAGAAATTATCGATAAAACAGCAGATATAAAAATCAAAGTTCTTGATAACGAAAACCAAAGTGGAGGAGGAGTTTTGAGTAGTAATAAAAAAATCAATGTAACGATAAAAGATTTACGTTTATACGATGTGTTGATTATTGAGGATTCTCGAAACAAAATTTTTTCTGAAAGAGATTTTCTTCGAAAAGAATTTGCACGCTACGTTTGGGTGAGTCCTGATACTTATTGGGCTTATGGGAAATATAAATTTACTTTCATCAACGATCGAGACAAAGAAGTTTCTTATAAAAAGAATTTTTTCAGAAATGAACATTCTCAATTAGTAGATCCTACAATTGATGTTTTAGCAAAAGGTGAAAAATTTATTATAGAAGAAGATAATTACTTCAATACCGTAGATTCTAATCGACAAGTTTATCCTTACATAGATTTTGCTACTAAAGCTACTTGGAAAGAATTATCAAATTATATTTTTCCTTTATACGATGAAGTTTTTAAGAAAAAAACATTAGCAGAATTTGCACCAGATTTGGTTCAGCAATTAGATGCTATTAACGATTTAGAAGAGAAAATACAATTTGCAATAGATTACGTACAAAACCATGTTTATTACGTTTTCAATGCAGATGAAATGAATGGTCATAAACCGCAAGAACCAGAAGTTACTTATCAAAATAAACAAGGTGATTGCAATGCTAAAACGGTTTTACTAAAAACAATTTTAGATTATTTACAAGTAGATTCTTCTATTGTTTTGGTGAATTTCAATACCGATTTTTATCAGAAATATTATCTTCCTTCGTTGTTGGCTTTCAATCATGTAATTGTGAAAATCAATCATAACAACGAGACGTATTTTGTAGATGCTACGATGCGCGATGAGTTTGGTTTGTTAGAGAATAGAGGTTTTATCTATTTTATGCATTATTTAGAAGTAAAACCAGACCAAGAAGTTCAGATTCAAAAACCACATAAATTTAAGAAGTATTGTGTAAACGAAAAAGTTGATTTCATTGCAAAAGGAGATCAGGGAAGTTTGCAATTAACAACAACTTATTGGGGAAATCGTGCAAACAGTATGCGTCGATATTTTAAAAATACCAATCGTAGAGAAATTATAGATAGCTGGAATAGCTTTTTGTATTATACATTAAATTATTCTAACGATCGCAATGGAACAGATTTTAGAACGATTTTTAAAGATGCTTCTATCGAAATTTTGAGCGACGATAAAAGATCAAATGAATTTACTATTCAGTACAAAGCAACGATTGATGGACCTTATTTTGTTGATGATAAAAACAATCGATTCTTGATGTATTTTGATCGAAATATTGTAAAAAATCAAATTAGAGATTTCTTACACGACGATATGGAATATTGGCATAATTTAGACAGTGAGAAATATGAAATCAATTTGGTAACTGACCAAAAAATCGATACGCAAGAACGTTATACCATACAAGAAAGTGAAATTCATAACAAATATTATGATTTTGTAAGTAAAAAGAATATCACAAAAAATAGCGGATCTATTTTTATAGAATTCAATCCGACTGTGAATTTAGATATACCAAAAGAAGATTTTGCTGATTTTCAGAAAGGTCATCAAACTATTGCAGATAGTAATTTTGGAATAGGATTAGATATTATAGAAGCAGGATTTATGAATTCTCTTAAGTTTTCTTTTAAGAAGAAATTTGGTTAATCTAACTAATTGAATAAAATTAAAATTCCGTCAGATTTCTGACGGAATTTTTTCATCTAAAAAAATAACTTCAATTAATTTATTGTACAAATGGAGCCGAGAAACTAGAAGTAAAACGATCGATTTTTTGATTGTTTTGATCCACCAACTCAAACTCAATTTTTTCTTTATAAGAATGGACTTCGTTTTTAGGAATCATAACTTTCATAGAACCTTGTTTTAGTTCAGCTTTTTGTAAATCAATTAATTGAGATTCGTTAATCAATTCTGTTTTAGCATTTTTATGCGAAGAAATTTTAATTCTAACTTTTTGATTTTGGTTGGTTTTATTAATCAAATTAAAACGATAATAATTCATGATGTAATTGTTTTCGATCTGATAATCTTTCCCAGTCATCTGGAAAAATCTTCCTTCAACATTTGAACGGTTCAGAATAAAAGAAGTCGTAATTCCTACAAAAACAATTAATAATAAACTAAAAGCGACAATTTTCGGAGTCAATCTAAATTTTTCACTACTTACAATTTGTTCTTCAGAAGCATATCGTATCAAACCTTTTGGTTTATCTATTTTTACCATTATTTCGTCGCAAGCGTCAATACAAGCAGTACAACCAACACATTCTAATTGTGAACCATTTCTAATATCAATTCCTGTCGGACAAACTGCAACGCATTGATGACAATCTATACAATCACCAATTCCTAAGGCATTTCTATCTTCTGTTTTTTTGAATTTTGAGCGACCATTTTTACTTTCTCCTCGTTTATAGTCATAAGAAACCATAATTGATTTTTTGTCGATTAAAACTCCTTGAAATCGTCCATAAGGACAAACCAAAGTACATGCTTGTTCTCGAAACCAAGAGAAGACAAATAAAAATCCTCCACCAACGGTAAGCATGGTAATCAAAATACCAGAATTTTCTATCGGACCTTGTTTAATGATATTGATTAATTCTTCGCTACCAATTATATAAGCGATAAAAACGTGTGCAACGATGATTGATATTAGTAGATAAATTGTCCATTTAGAACCTTTTTTTATGATTTTTTCTTGATTCCATTCTTGTTTATCCAATCTTATTTGTTTCGCACGATCACCTTCAATAGCATATTCTATTTTTCTAAAAACCATTTCTAAAAATATGGTTTGCGGACAAAGCCAACCACAGAAAATTCGTCCATAAATATTGGTAAATATCACAATAAAAAATACTGTTGTCAGCATTCCGATTGCTAGTAGAAAAAAATCTGAAGTAAAAAATGGAAAACCAAATAAAATAAATTCTGTATTTAAAACATCAAATTTGAATAACGGATTTCCGTTCGGTAATTTTATAAAAGGAGTTAAGAAGAAAATTGTTAAAAAAATCCAGCTTAGAATAGTTCTGTAATTTGTAAATTTTCCTTTTGGTTTTTTAGGATAAACCCATTTTCGGACACCAGTTTTGGTCATTGTTCCGATGGAATTTCGAAAGTTTTCATCAAGACTTTGTTCCAATTCTTGCTCTAACATGATTTATTATTTTTAATCAAAATTAGTTCACAAGAGAATCTTAGTTATTGTCTCTTTTTGATATTATATGGTACTTTTTTTATTTTCGAAATGTGAATGTCTGAAAACTTCTGGTGTAGAATTGGTGTATTTTTTGAAAAATTTGATGAAATAAGAAACATCTTGAAAGTTAAGTTGATAAGCGATTTCGTTTACCGTTAAATCAAAATTGATAAGTAATCTTTTAGCTTCTAAAATAATTCTATTTCTGATAATATTACCTGCAGATTCACCGTAAACTTCTTTCGTTATGATGTTCAATTGTGTAGGTGTAATATTCAGTTTATTGGCATAATCTTTTGGTAGTTTTAATTCTTTAAAATGTTTCTCTAATAGATTATTGAAATTTAAAATTATTTGATGATGTTGATGTTGTAAATTGGAGTTGTTTTTATTGTTTTCTTGAGTTTTAGAATTGGCGTCAACACAGATGAAAAGTTGAATTAATAAAGTTGCTAAAGACAACATAGCGTGTGTTTTATTTTCTTTTTTGATGTTGATGAGTTCCTCGAAAATTGATTCGATAGTTTTAAAAGATTCTTGGTCAAAATACAAAACCTGATCTTCAATTTTTAAGGTATTGAAAAAGGAAAACTTTCTTAAAATAATAGAGTTGATATTTTGCCAATCTAGAAATTCATCATAAAAATTAATGACATATCCATCAACTTCTCCAACAAAATCCCACTGATGAACCTGATTAGGTCGCATCAAATACATCGAATGATCTTTAATTTCAAATTCTTTAAAATCGATTCTATGCTTTCCCTTTCCTTTGGTAAAATAAACCAAATGATAATACAAATGTCCATGAGTTTCTGAAAGATGAGGATTATTTGCAAGATACGTTTTGAAGCGATCAATGTTAAAAAGCTCATTAGAAATTTTATCAGCATTCAGATGGTATATGTCGTATTTCGGATAGATTTCTTGCATCTAGAATTTTTCTTAAAGATAAATAAACTCTGATTATGGATTATTTTTAATTGATTTTTATTTGATGTAAATACACTATTGTTGTAGGATTAATTTTTTTTAAATTTTAAATAACTGTTAATCAATTTGTAAAACATTTATTGAAAAAATAATCAAAAAAACATTTGGAAATTAAAATTCGTCTGCCTTATATTTGCACCACAATTAGCGGGAATAGCTCAATTGGTAGAGCGTCAGCCTTCCAAGCTGAATGTTGCGGGTTCGAGTCCCGTTTCCCGCTCAACTTTTTTAAGTTGAGGCCTTGGTGGTGGAATTGGTAGACACGCAGGACTTAAAATCCTGTGTCCATTAGGACGTGCGGGTTCAAGTCCCGCCTGAGGTACAAATCCGATAATCTATAGATTGTCGGATTTTTTTATTTCTTAAAATATAGAAATAAAAAAAGCATCCAATTTTTCTTTTCGATGCTTTCTGTATAGATGTATTGTTTTTACTTTTTATTTAGCTTTTCTACAAAGAATACGATATTGTATAGCGAAAGCACTGTTGTATTTTGATTTTATCTTTCTGATGTCTGAATTTGCAGAGCTTTTAGAGAAATAATCTCCAACTAAAACTCTGTAGTCGGGAGCCATGTAGGCAGTTTCGGCAGAAATCGAAGGGAAGTTTTTACTGAATTCCGCTTTTACCTTATCTGCTTGTGCGCGATCTTTAGAATAATAGACTTGTACTTTGTACCCTAACATTTGTGTTTTACCAGCGCAAGGGTCACTAGAATTGTTTTTAGGTTTTGTAGGGTTGGGAGTGTTGTTGTTTTTGGGGGTTGTGATAGCGCAAGATGTTTTTTCTTTATTGGTAAGAAAATTAGATATCTCTGGATCTAGTTCAATAGTCACCTTACCTGTATTGTTTATGAAAACTGTGTCAATAGATTCTTGTGCGAATGCGCAGAAACCTGTCAATAAAAATACGAAAGTGATAAACTTTTTCATTCAAACTTTTTTGCAAATATAATCGATTCAAACGAAAATCGTTCCAAATTAACAGTTATTCAAAAGTTTGCGAAAATATTTCATTCCCTGCATTATCAATAAAATAAATGATTTGATTGTTTAGATTTATTTAGAATAATTTTAAATTGCCCAAAATGACAAACTTCATTACTGTTTCTTTATGATTTTATTAAGTAATGAACCTATTTTTGTTGGCAATAAAGCGTTCAAATTAAATATTAAGAAAAAACGAACTTATAATAAGTAAATGAAGGCAAGAATTCTAACAAGGTTACGTCTATGGAGTGCAGCGGTAATGATCGCAGGATTCTCCGTTGCTAATGCTCAGGGCGATGCCGGTAAAGGGTATGATTTGTTTCAGACGAATTGTACGGCATGTCACCAAATCGATGGGCAGTTGATAGGTCCAGAATTAAGAAATGTAGTATCACGTTTGCAAGAAGAGCAAGGTTTAGGTACAGATTGGTTACACTTATGGATTAAAGATAATAAGGCGTTACGTGAATCTGGAGATAAATATGCGAATGAAGTTTTTGCGAAGTATAACAATACAGAAATGTTGGCTTTCACTTCGTTGAGTGATTCTGATATTGATGATATTTTAGCATATACTTCTGATCCTGATGGTGGACAAAAGGCTTTTGAAGAAGCTAAAAAAGCTGCTTCAGCTGCAAATGCTCCTGCAAAGGAAGAAGGAGGTTCTACAAGTACAGGTGTTGTGGCTGTAGGTTTTGTAGTTTTAGCTGCGTTGTTGTTGTGGATTTTATTACGTGTAAACACATTGGTAAACGCAACAAGAGTAAATACTTTATCAGAAGGTGATGAATTAAACAAAGCGCTTTCGTTTAATGAATTGTTCCAAAAATACAAGCCAGTTGGTTTAGCAGGTTTAGGGATTTTTAGTTTAGTTGTATTATATAGTGTTTATTGGGGATTGATGGGAATTGGTGTTGATAAAGGTTATGAACCAGAACAACCAATTTATTTCTCGCACAAAGTTCATGCTGGTGTTCAGGGGATTGATTGTCAATATTGTCATAGTTCTGCAAAATATGGTAAGGTATCTGGAATTCCTTCGCCAAATGTTTGTATGAATTGTCATAAAACAATTAAAGAATATCGTGGTGATTACTACGAAGAAGAATTAGTTACTTCTGGTAAGTTTGCTTCTGTAGATGATGTAAAAGCTTTCTATACAGGAGAGATCCAGAAAATGTATAAAGCTATTGGTTGGAATCCTGAAACAAATAAATACGAAGGGAATCAAAAACCAATCGAATGGGTGAGAATCCATAATATGCCAGATTTCGTATTTTTCTCTCATGCACAACACGTTGTTGCTGGTGAAAAAGCAATCTTAAAAGCTATAGAAGAAGGAACAATTCCGAACGCAAAAGAATTGAATATCGGTTCGGCAGATCAAGTTTGTTTTGCTTGTCACGGTAGAGTTGACGAAATGAACGAAGTGAAAATGGCGAACGACTTCACAATGGGATGGTGTATAGAATGTCACCGTACAACTGAAGTTGATATGGATAACGAGTATAACAAAGAATATTACGCAGAGCTACACGAGAAATTGAAAAAACAATACGGTGACGCAACTAAGATTACAGTTGATGCTATCGGTGGTTTAGAGTGTGGTAAATGTCATTATTAATAAAATAAAAAGAGGACTATAAATGGCTTCGAAGAAAAATTACTGGAGAAGTTTTGAGGAGTTAACAGATTCTACTTTGAATGAACAGTTAACAACCGATGAGTTTGCACAAGAAATTCCTGTAGATGAATTCTTAGGCAATCAAAACGCCATGGAGAACACGAAGACTTCACGACGTGACTTTTTGAAAATCTTAGGATTTAGTACAGCTGCAGTTACTTTAGCTGCCTGTGAAGCACCGATCGTAAAATCTGTTCCTTATGTTGTTAAACCAAATGATGTGACACCTGGTGTACCTACATTCTATGCGTCTTCCATTTTCGATGGATACGATTATGCGAATGTTTTGGTAAAAACTAGAGAAGGTAGACCAATTCGTATTGATCCTAATAAAGATGCAAAATTCTTTGGGGGGACAAATGCAAGAGTTCAAGCTTCTGTGTTATCATTATATGACAACGATAAGGTAAAGTCTCCTTTAGTTAAAACAGGAAATAATAGTTATAAAACAACCAATTGGAAAGATCTAGATACTAAAGTTGTAAATGCTTTAAATAATCTAGGTGGTAAAAAAGCAGTTATTTTAACGAGCTCTTTACCTTCTCCTTCAACTAAAAAATTGATTCAAGACTTTCAAGTTAAATATCCTACAACTCAACACGTTGTGTTCGATGCTGTAAGTTATTCTAATGGTTTGGATGCTGCTGAAGAAGTTTACGGTAGAAGAGAATTGCCTTTCTATGATTTATCAACGTCTGAATTGGTTCTTTCATTTAATGCTGATTTCTTATCAGATTATAATGGTGGTGGAATGGATACTGAATATGCAATAGCGCGTAAACCAGGTCCAAACATGTTAAGACATATTCAGGTTGAATCTGTTTTGTCTTTAACTGGAGCTAATGCTGATACACGTATTCCTAAAAAATACACAGATGTAGAAAAATTATTAGCTGAAGTTTATAACGGATTGAATGGTGCTAGTGTTTCTGCTGAAGCTACATCATTAGTAAAAGAATTACAAGCTAAAGGAAACAAAGCAGTCGTTTTTGCTGATGGTTCTAAAGAAGCTTATGCAATTGCTTTTGCAATCAATCAATTATTAGGTTCTATTGCAGTAACAAATAAAGCTGTTAAGTTAAAAGAATCTAATGATCGTTTATTCAATCAATTTTTATCAGATGCAAATGCAGGAAATGTAGGAGTTTTAATTACTTTCCAAGCAAATCCTTTATACGCATCTAATCAATCTGCCGCTTTAAAATCTGCTTTAGCAAAAGTAGGATTGAAAGTTGCAGTATCTGAGAAAATTGATGAGACTGCAAACGAAGCTGATTTAATTGCTCCTGTAACACATGCTTTAGAATCTTGGAATGATTTTAATCCATTAACAGGCGTATATTCTTTACAACAACCAACAATTCCAAGAATTTTTGATTCTCGTCAATTTCAAGATTCATTAATTACATGGATGACTGGAACTTCAGTTGTTACAAAAGTTGAGGATCCAAATGATCCAACAATGATGATGGCAACATCAGAAACTGTTCAAAAAGTTTCAGCTTTTTATGAGTATTTAAAAAATAATTGGGCTACAGCAATCTTACCACAAATCGGGGTAGATTTTAATAAAGCTTTATATAATGGATTGAATGTTTCAGAGGAAACATCTGTTTTCGCTGCTAATACAGCTGTTGCATCAACATATGCTTCTAAGCTAGCATCAGCAAAAGCTTCTGAATGGGAAATTCAATTCTACTCAAAATCAGGAATGGGAGACGGAACACAGTCAAACAATCCTTGGTTACAAGAATTACCAGATCCAATCACAAGAAACTCTTGGGATAATTATTTAACAGTTAATCCATTAGATGCAGAATCGTTAGGAATCAAAATTCAAGACAATTACAACGTTCACAACGGGCGTATGCAGTTTGATGGTGAATATGTAGATGTAACTGTAAATGGTGTTACCTTAGAAAAAGTTCCTGTGTTTATACAACCAGGACAAGCAAGAGGTTCTGTAGGTTTAGCTTTTGGTTATGGTAGAACAAATGCTGGTAAAGTAGGTAATGCTGTAGGTGTAAATGCTTACAAATTATATAAAGGTTCTGTTGGTGCAACTGCAGTGAAGATTGTAAAATCTAGTACAACTGATAAGCACGAATTTGCTTGTATGCAACAGCAACCAACTTTGATGGGACGTTATGAAATTGCGAGAGAAGTAACTTTAGATGATTTTATTAACAGACCAAGAGAAGAATGGAACGAGTTGGGAGTTATGCCAACGTGGAGAGGAACTTCTCCAGAAAATGAAGTTGACTTATGGAGATCTTTTGATCGTAGTGTAGGTCCTCATTTCAAATTATCAATTGACATGAACTCTTGTACCGGATGTGGTGCTTGTGTTATAGCATGTCAGGCTGAGAATAATACGGCAGTAGTTGGTAAAGAAGAAATGAGAATGTCTCGTGATATGTATTGGTTAAGAATCGACCGTTACTATTCTGATATTACTGACAATACGTTAACTCAAAAAGTTGCATTAGAAGGTCCAAATAATGATGGAGAAGGTGATGGATTAAATGAACCACAACAATACAAATTGTTGATTCAACCACAAGCTGAAACTCCAGATGTGATCTTCCAACCAATGATGTGTCAACATTGTAATCATGCACCTTGTGAAACTGTATGTCCAGTTGCTGCGACATCACACGGACGTCAAGGTCAAAACATGATGGCTTACAACCGTTGTATCGGTACTCGTTATTGTGCAAATAACTGTCCTTACAAAGTAAGACGTTTCAACTGGTTCAATTATGCGCAAAATGATAAATTCGATTTCAATATGAACAACGATTTAGGTCGTATGGTATTGAATCCTGATGTTGTTGTGCGTACACGTGGGGTAATGGAAAAATGTTCTTTCTGTATCCAAGAAACTCAAGCGACTATCTTAAAAGCTAAGAAAGAAAATAGAAGAGTTTCTGATAGAGAGTTTCAAGATGCTTGTGCTTGTGCTGCAGCATGTTCTTCGGGTGCGATGGTATTTGGAGATATCAATGATGAGACAAGTGAAGTGAAAAAATTATCTGAAAGTGAACGTTCTTATGCATTATTAGAAGAAGTTGGTACACAACCAAATGTATTCTATCATGTAAAAGTTAGAAACAGAAAAGATCAGAAAAAAGCATAATTAATTATTAAGAATTTATAAGGTAATAAAATATGTCATCACATTACGAATCACCGATTAGAGAGCCTCTTATTTTAGGAGATAAGTCTTACCATGATATCACAGAAGATATCGCTCGTCCTATCGAAACAAGATCAGGAAAATTATGGTGGACTGCATTCGGTATAGCTTTTGTAGGTTTCCTTTTATTTGTAGGATGTGTATTTTACACAGTTGGTACAGGTATTGGAGTATGGGGATTGAATAGAACAATTAACTGGGGTTGGGATATTACTAACTTCGTTTGGTGGGTAGGTATCGGTCACGCCGGAACATTAATTTCTGCCGTTCTTTTATTATTCCGTCAAAAATGGAGAATGTCTGTTAACCGTTCAGCAGAAGCTATGACAATCTTTGCCGTAGTACAAGCGGGTACTTTCCCAATGATTCACATGGGACGTATTTGGTTAGCTTACTGGGTAATGCCAATTCCAAATCAATTTGGTTCTTTATGGCCAAACTTTAACTCACCATTATTATGGGACGTATTTGCGATCTCTACTTATTTCTCTGTATCAGTAGTATTCTGGTTCATAGGATTAATGCCAGATTTCGCTATGATTAGAGATAGAGCAACAAAACCTTTTGCTAAGAAAATTTATGGAATCCTTTCTTTTGGATGGGGTGGACGTGCTAAACAATGGCAACGTTTTGAAGAAGTTTCTTTGGTATTAGCAGGTTTATGTACACCGTTAGTTTTCTCTGTACACACAATTGTATCTTTTGACTTCGCGACATCAGTAATTAAAGGTTGGCACTCAACAGTGTATCCACCATATTTCGTTGCTGGTGCGATTTTCTCTGGATTTGCAATGGTACAAACATTATTAAGTATTATGCGTAAAGTGCTTCATTATGAAGATTACATTACACGTAAACATATCGAGTATATGAATATCGTTATCATCGTAACAGGTGGTATGGTAGCAGTAGCTTATTTAACTGAGTTATGGGTTGCTTGGTATTCTGGTTCTCGTTACGAAGATTTTACATATTTCTCTCCAGGTGCAGCAACTGGTCCTTACTGGTGGGCTTTCTGGGCATTGATTATATGTAATGTATTAATACCAGGATTATTATGGATTCGTCCAATTAGACGTTCATTCTTATGTACTTTCATAATTTCGATCGTTGTAAATATCGGTATGTGGTTCGAGCGTTTTGATATTATTGTTATCAATTTATCTCGTGATTATTTACCATCGAGCTGGACAATGTTTATGCCATCATGGGTTGATGTTGGTATCTTCATCGGAACAAACGGATTCTTCTTTGTACTTTACTTATTGTACGCACGTACATTCCCAGTAATTGCACAAGCAGAATTAAAAACTATTTTGAAATCATCAGGCGAAAACTATAAAAAACACCATACAGAAGATGAGCATCACGGACACTAAAATCGTTTATGGTCTTTACGGAGACGACGATGATTTATTACACGCTATAAAGCACATTCGTAGTAAAAATATCGCAATACAAGAAGTTTATACTCCATTTCCTGTTCACGGTTTGGATAAAGCTTTAGGTCTTAAGAAAACTAGAATTTCTGATATTGCGTTTTTCTATGGTTTATTTGGTACAACATTAGCTGCAACCATGACTTGGTTTATTATGAACCACGATTGGCCACAAGATATCGGTGGTAAACCATCTTTTTCTTGGGGAGAAAACATGCCAGCTTTCGTACCGATTATGTTTGAGTTAACTGTATTTTGTGCAGCTCACTTAATGTCTTTAACTTTCTTTGTTAGAAATAAAATGTTCCCTGGAGCAAAGGCTCAAAACCCTGATCCAAGAACAACTGATGATAAATTCTTAATAGAAATTCACACAGCTGATGTTGATGCTATAAAAAATGTTTTTGTAGAATCTGGAGCAGAAGAAGTGACAGTTAGAGGTGCAGAAGTAGTAGAAAAAAGTATTAACCAAGTAGAAGAAGCACACTAATGAAAAAGATATTATTTTTGATTATAGCAGGTAGTTTATTAACTACAGCTTGTTCTGATAAGAAAAGAAAAGCAAGTATAATTTATATGCCTGATATGTATTATGCAACAGCTTACGATCCTTATCAAAAAGCAACTTTTAATTATCCTGATTACGAAGAGTCTTCTGATGTTCCTGTATTTAAAAATCATCACGATATGTCTGCTTTAGAGCCAGTAGAAGGTTCTGTTGCCAGAAATGATGGTGATATTTTACCATGGACATTACCAAATACAAATGCAGGTTATGCGCAATCAAAAGCAGTTCCTTCACCATTAAATCCAGCTAATAAAGAAGCTGATTTGAAAAGAGGAGAAAAATTGTTTAAACAAAATTGTGCTGTATGTCATGGTACTGCAGGTGACGGACAAGGTTCTATCGTAAAATCTAAGGCTTATTCTGGTGTACCTACTTATGGTGAACGTGATATCACAGTTGGTAGTATTTATCATGTAATTATGTATGGTAAAAATGCAATGGGATCATATGCATCACAATTAGTACCAGCTGATAGATGGAGAGTTGCAGAATATGTAATGAGTTTAAAAAATGGTGCAAAAGAGGATGCAGCTGCAACAGCTACTGCAACTCCAGCAGCAAATGTTGAACCAGCAGATTCTACTGCAAGCAAATAATTGTTAACACAAAAAAGATTTAATCATGCAATATACATTTTCCAATCGATTAAAAAATACCTCACTAATTCTATTAGTTGTAGGGATCGTGTTATACGCAATTGGATTCTTTATTTTTAAAGGGGATGTAGCAAATTCTGAACAATACATCAATGATTTGATTCATGCTAATCCTTCTGAATTTTATGGTGAATACATCAGTGATCAGTTTTTAGAATTAAATACAGATCATGCAGCTCATATGCATCATTTACAAAATTTATTGAATAATAGACCTTGGGCAGCTTTTTATGTTCCAGCTTATTTCGCATTTGGTATTAGTGCTACCGCATTATTTTTCCTTTGCGTACAATTTGTTGGACAGGCAGGTTGGTCTATGGTAATCACTCGTGTGATGGAAGGTGTTGCTTCTTTCTTACCTGTTGGTGCATTATTCTTAGCTGTTTTTGTAATCTTATCAGCTTTTCATATGAACCATCTTTTTCACTGGATGGATTCTAGTTTGATTGATCCTAACGGAGAGCATTACGATATTTATATGGCGAACAAAGCTAAACTTTGGTTGAATATTCCTTTTTGGACAATCCGTTGTTTAGTTTATTTAGCAGTATTATCTGTTTTTGTTTTCATTATCAAAAAAGCTACAAAAACTTTAGATGAGCATAAAGGTGACATCACATATTACAACAAGTTATATACAAAAGCAGTTTTAGGAATTGTATTCTTTGCTATTTGTTCTGCTGCATATGCTTGGGATTTTATCATGTCATTAGATCCACACTGGTTCTCTTCATTATTCATGTGGTACGGAATGGTAAGTCATTTAGTATCTGCTGTTTCAATTATTGCAATTATTTGTATTTATTTGAAAAGAAAAGGTGCGTTACCATTATTTAATGATAATCACTTACATGATTTAACAAAATTTATGTTTGGATTCTCTTTATTGTGGTCTTACTTATGGTTCTGTCAGTTCATGTTACAATGGTACGCGAACGTTCCTGAGGAGGTTCAATATTTCCAACAACGTATGGAGCAATATCCATTATATTTCTGGATGTTAGCAGCTAATTTATTGTTACCATTCTTAATCTTAATTAGTTCTAGTATGAAACGTCGTTACAACATTGTATTTGTAATGGGATTCTTGATCATTCTAGGTCACTATTGGGATTTCTACAACCAAATTATGCCAGCAGCAGTTGGACCATTCCATAATTTTGGTTTAATGGAAATCGGAGCTTTAATCGGTTTCGGAGGTTTGTTTACATTTGTTGTAATGACTGCTATTTCTAAATTAAATTTAGAAGCAACTGGTCATCCATATTTCCATGAATCTAAAATTTATGAGTATCCTTTCTAATTAGAAAAATACTTCAAAATAGTAAAAAAGGTTAATGTATATTCGCATTAACCTTTTTTATTTATATGAAATTTATTTTTACTGCATTACTTTCATTTATCACTTTTGGTATTCATGCTCAAGATTATCATTTACTTACAAAACGTATAGATAGTTTGTTATTAGTAAAATATCCCAGAACTTTTAATGGCGTAGTATTAATTCAAAAAGACAAAGAGATTATTTATTCTAAGGCTTATGGATTCAGTAATTTCGAGACTAAAAAAGCATTAAAACTTTCAGATGGTTTTTCTACGATGTCTATAGCTAAACAAATTACTACGGTCTTGATAATGAAAGAAGTTGAAAATGATAACTTAAATCTAGACCAACCAATTAATGATTATTTACCAGATTTAGCTTTTGATTGGACAACTAAAGTAACTATTCGCCATTTATTAAACAATTCTTCAGGTTTGAGTAGTGATAGTTTAGAGAAACCGTTAATTTTCGAGCCAGGCTCACAGTTCAATTATTCTAATATTGGTTATGGATTGTTAGGACAGATTCTAGAAAATGTGACCAATAAGAAATACGAAGTTTTAGTGTCTAATTTGTTCAAAAAGTGTCAAATGACAAACAGCTATTATCAAAATAAACATAATTTAAAACAAATCGTAAAAGGTCATACAATCAAAGCGAATGGAAATTTTGTATTGAATGATAAAGTGAGTTTTCCTACTTTTCTGTATCCAGGAAGTCATTTAATTGTTACTGCAAAAGATTTAGCAAAATGGAATTATTTGCTTCATAATGGTCAACTTTTAAAAGATAAATCTTATCAAGAAATGATTAATTATACAGTAACTGCGAAGCATTCTTTATTTGCATCTGAACCAATCGGATATGGTTTTGGTTTGAGAATTAATGATTTGATGAATCAAAAAGAAATTGGACATACAGGTTTTCATCCAAATGAAGGTTTTACTGCTGTTAATTTATATTATCCAAAATCCAAAATGAGTGTAATTGTTCTAGAAAATCAAGCTAATGAAAACTTTAGCATTGCTTATTATTTTGAGGAGCAAGTCAGAAAGATTTATTTAAAAACCCAGTTTTAATTTAACATAATTCAGTTTACAAAATGCATAAATTATTAATTTTTTTCGTATTGACGATTTTTTATTCTAATCTTCAAGCACAAAATATTTATTCTAAAGCTTACGGAGATTCTATTAATCCTGCAATTATTTTTATTCATGGAGGACCAAGTGGTAATTCAAATTTATTTGAAGCAACAACAATTCAACCTTTGGTTAAAAATGAATTATATGATAGGAGAGGCGAAGGAAGGTCGAAAGATGAGAATGCTCAAATGACTTATGAGGAAAGTTTTCAAGATTTATTAGCAATTTATTCGTTATATGATATTGATAAAGCTCATTTGATTGGTCATAGTTTTGGCGGAATTATAGCTACGCTTTTTACTGGAAAATATTCTTCTAAAGTAGAATCATTAACACTTGCTGCTGCTTTGGTAAATCAACAAAAAACATATGATCATATTTTATCAGAAGCTAAAAAGACAAAAGTTGATTCAATGATTTTAGAAGTAAATCGTATCAATAAATTGAGTAAAAATTCAGCTGAATATAGAAAATCAACTTATAATTTGGCTAGTGAAATGAATTTTTTCAGCATGCCTCAATCAACAATAGAAAGTGAAAAATTAAGAAACTTGTATCAAGAAAGTGAGTTTTATAAATCAACTTTTAGAAATCATCAATCACCAATTAAATTTTATCAAAACGAAAAAAATAATAATCTAGACAATTCAAAAGTTTTAATCAATATAAAAAAGCAGAATGTACCAATATTTGCTATTTATGGTAAAAATGATGGGATTTTTTCAGTTAAGCAATTAAATGAAATTAAAAGAATAGTTGGTAATAATAATTTTGAATTACTAGAAAATTGCTCACATTATTTGTTTGTAGATCAACAAAAAGAATTTATAGATTTTCTAGTTAATAAATTAAAATAAGGAAAATAAAAAAGCAGTAATAGAAAACTATCACTGCTTTTTTTATATCGATAATAAATTATCTGTTTTCGATGTCAACATAATCACGAGTTGGTGCACCTGTATATAATTGACGTGGACGACCAATTGGTTGATTCGTTTCACGTAATTCCATCCATTGTGCAATCCAACCTGGTAAACGTCCTACTGCAAACATTACAGTAAACATTTCTGTTGGGATATCTAAAGCTTTGTAAATGATTCCTGAATAGAAATCTACGTTTGGATATAATTTTCTTTGTACAAAGTATTCGTCTTCTAAAGCTGCTTGTTCTAATTTTTTAGCTATATCTAAAATAGGATCATTGATACCTAATTTTTCTAAAACATTATCAGCTGCAACTTTGATGATTTTTGCACGAGGATCGAAGTTTTTGTAAACTCTGTGTCCGAATCCCATCAAACGGAAAGGATCATTTTTATCCTTCGCTTTAGCTAAATATTTTTCTACATCTCCACCATCATTTTTAATGGCTTCTAACATTTCTAATACCGCCTGATTTGCACCACCGTGTAACGGTCCCCATAATGCAGAAATACCTGCAGAGATAGAAGCAAATAAACCAGCGTGTGAAGAACCAACTAATCTTACTGTAGAAGTAGAACAGTTTTGTTCGTGGTCAGCATGTAAAATCAATAACTTATCTAAAGCATCAATTATAACAGGATCTAAATCAAGATCTTTACCAGGTTTTTTGAATAATAAGTGGTAGAAATTCTCAACGTAACTCAATTCATCATTCGAATAATTGATTGGTAAACCTTTGGTTTTACGTTGCGTCCAAGAAGCTAATACAGGAAATTTACCTAACAAAGTTACCGCTGCACGGTACATATCTTCTGGTGAATCTACATTTACACATTTTGGGTTGAAGGCAGAAAGAGCAGAAGTTAAAGATGATAACATTCCCATTGGATGCGCTGTGCTAGGAAATGCATCTAAAATTTTTACTAAATCTTCTGAAACGTAATTATACTCTGTAATATCTTTATTGAATTGATCTAACTCTGCTTTCGTTGGTAATTCACCTTTTAATAAAAGATACATAACCTCTACAAAAGAAGATTTCTCTGCGATTTGTTCAATAGGATAACCTCTGTATAATAATTTTCCTTCCTCACCATCTAAAAAGGTGATTTTACTTTCACATGCTCCAGTATTTTTATAACCTGGATCCATAGTGATTAATCCTGTATTGTCTCTTAACTTCGAAATATCTATTGACTTTTCATTCATTGTTCCCGTAGAAACAGTTAAGTCTAGATCTTGTCCGTTATAATTTAAAGTTACTTTATCTGACATTTTATTGTAATTCTTTTTCAAGCCTAATATACGATAATTAAACTTTGTTTTAGATTTATGTTGTTATGAATTTTATCAGTGACCTTTCTTATCTTTTTACCTTGAAAGCTTTGATTCCAGGGAAGATTGCAGTTTCACCTAAAATTTCTTCTATTCTAAGTAATTGATTGTATTTTGCCATACGATCTGATCTTGATGCAGAACCAGTTTTAATTTGTCCTGTATTCAAAGCAACAGCTAAATCTGCAATTGTAGCATCTTCTGTTTCTCCAGAACGGTGAGACATTACAGCTGTATATCTAGAATTTTGTGCTAATTGTACCGCTTGGATTGTTTCTGTTAATGTACCGATTTGATTAACTTTCACCAAAATAGAATTAGCAGTATCAGCTTCAATAGCTTTTTCTAATTTCTTAACATTAGTAACTAATAAATCATCACCAACTAATTGTACTTTATCTCCAGCCAAATCAGTTAAGATTTTCCAACCTTCCCAATCGTTTTCATCCATACCATCTTCGATAGAAATAATTGGATATTTCTCTGCTAAACTTGCTAAATATTCAGCTTGTTCTTGAGAAGTTCTTACAGCTCCTTTATCTCCTTCGAATTTTGTGTAATCGTATTTTCCATCTACATAAAACTCAGATGAAGCACAATCTAATGCTAACATGATTTCTTTACCAGGAACGTAACCTGCTTTTTCTATCGCTTGCATTACAGTGTCCAAAGCATCTTCTGTACCATCAAAAGTTGGTGCAAAACCTCCTTCGTCACCAACAGCTGTTGATAAACCTCTGTCGTGTAAGATTTTTTTCAAAGAATGGAAAATTTCTGTTCCTTTTCTCAAAGCATCAGAAAAACTAGCTGCCTCAACTGGCATAATCATAAATTCTTGGAAAGCGATAGGCGCATCAGAATGCGAACCACCGTTTACAATATTCATCATAGGAACTGGTAATGTATTTGCATTTACACCACCAACATAACGGAATAATGGTAATCCTAATTCTTCAGCAGCAGCTTTAGCAACAGCCAAAGAAACACCTAAAATTGCATTTGCACCTAAATTTCCTTTGTTTTCTGTACCATCAATTTCGATCATTGTTTGATCGATCAAATTTTGTTCGAAAACAGAATAACCTACCAATTCTGGCGCAATAATTTCGTTTACATTATCTACAGCTTTTAAAACACCTTTACCTAAATATAAATCACCACCGTCACGCAGTTCTACCGCTTCATATTCTCCTGTTGATGCTCCTGAAGGAACTGCAGCTCTACCTAAAATTCCGTTTTCTGTAATAACATCTACTTCTACTGTTGGATTTCCTCTAGAATCCAAAATCTGTCTTGCATGAATGTGTGTAATAATACTCATTTTGTATTGATTAAAATCTGTTTATATTAATAATTAATTTTCCAAAAATAATCTAATTGGAAATTTTTTACAAGTTTAATTAAAATGCTTTTCAATAAAAAGCGATTATTTTTTCTTGATTCGTAACATCCTTAATAAGAAATTAGAGAAAAAATAATATTGTCCGAACAAAGTTCCGACTATCAATAATACAATTTTATAGATTGGTAAAACAATAATTAGTTTTAAGAAAAAGTAAAGAATTTTCGGAATATCTAATTTATGTAATCCTAACCATTCTGCCACAGGAGTAGATATTTTTGCACTCAAAGATCCTGTGATGGCAAAAACCAACATAATGATCCAAAACTGAAAATTACTTTTTACGCCCCATTTTGTTTTTAACCTTTCAATCATTGTTTTATCTTGTTATAATTAGGTTATTACCATTCATTGTCGCTAAATAAGTGGTTGGAGGTCTGTTGGCAATTTTTATTGGCTCACCTGTATAAAGATTCCATTCGGCTTCGTCGTTTGGGCAATAGATTTTTATATCATCTACAACAACCAAAGTAGAATTCGTTGTAGGACACATGTGTGGTGCATTACGATCATAGGCTGCATAGCGTCCACCACCACGATTGATTACAATTAAACCTCTTGTCCCAGCACCTTCACCATCAACATAAACCCATGAACCTGGATTTTGTAATGGACTATACAAAGGTAAAGATAAATTAAGAACACGATTGATACTTACTCTTGGAACACAATCATTCTGCGTGTCATTTTCACAACTGACAAAAAAGAAAAGCATGAATATTAAAAGCTTATTTAGAATGATTTTAATAAATTGTTTCATTTGTTGTAATGATTTAAAATTTTATTATCTTTGTTACAAGATTTTTAAATAGTCCTGCGCTATATCTTATGATATTGTGTAGGATTATTTCTTTATATAATCTCATGTAAATTAAAAATAATATTATGGCAAATATACAATATGTAACGAAAGAAGGCTTAGAAAAATTGCGTGCAGAATTACACGAACTAGAAACTGTAGAAAGACCAAAAATCTCACAACAAATAGCAGAAGCTAGAGATAAAGGCGATTTATCAGAGAATGCAGAATATGATGCTGCTAAAGAAGCACAAGGATTATTAGAGATGAGAATTTCTAAATTAAAAGATTCTGTAGCTAATTCTAGAGTTATTGATGAGTCTAAATTAGACGCCTCTAAAATTTCGATATTATCGACAGTAAAAATAAAAAATACAGTTAGTGGTCAAGTTTTAACTTATACTTTGGTACCAGAAACTGAAGCTGATTTGTCTAAAGCTCGTATTTCTGTGAACACTCCAATTGCTAAAGGTTTGTTAGGAAAAGCTGTAAATGAAACCGCTGATATAACTTTACCTAATGGAGCTGTACTGAATTTTGAAATTTTAGAAATATCTTTGGATTAATTTTAAACCGAAATTAATATGGCAAGTATTTTCACTAAAATAATCAACAACGAAATTCTTTCATATAAAATTGCAGAAAATGAAAATTTTATTGCGATTTTAGATGCATTTCCTTTAGTAAAAGGTCATGTATTGGTAATCCCTAAAAAGGAAGTTGATAAAATTTATGATTTAGATAAAGAAACTTATTCTGGTTTGATGGATTTTGCATACGAACTTGCGCCTGCAATAGAAAAAGCAATTCCATGTAAGCGAGTAGGAGTTTCTGTGATTGGTTTAGAAGTGCCACATGTTCATGTGCATTTAATACCATTAAATACGATGCAGGATATTAATTTTACAAATCCAAAATTGAGTTTTTCTGCCGAAGAAATGCAAGAAACTGCAGAGAAAATTAAATCACAATTAAAATAAAAATGAATAAATATTTAAAACTTGTCATTGCAATTATTCTTATTGGTTTAGGAGTATATTTAATGGCAAATAGAGAAATTGGTTGGGGAATCGTATTAATTTTCTTATCAATTATTCCCGTTCTTTTATTTTTTAGAAACGAATTTATTTTATTGGCTTTTTGGCAATTACGTAAACAAGATATGTTGGCTGCAAAAAAATGGTTGGCTAAAATTACGAATCCAGAAGCACAATTAATTCGCAAACAAATGGGTTATTACCATTACATGATGGGAATTACAGAATCTGAAGATAATGTAAATGCTGCGGAGAAATATATGAGAACAGCTTTGGATTATGGTCTGAGTTTTAAACACGATCGCGCAATGGCAAATATTAGTTTGGCTGGTGCTGCAATGGCAAAAGGACGTAAAAAAGAAGCTGAAGTTTATTTAAAAGAAGCTAAAAAATTAGACGAAAAAAATATGTTTACGGATCATATCAAATCGATGCAAGGACAAATGAAAAAGTTTAATTTTAATCCAGGTCAATTACAAAATCCAAATCTTCGTCACAGAGGTAAAAAATTCTAATGATAAAAAGAGAAGATATTACAACGGCGAGTAATGCTGTAAAATGGAAGAAAATAGAATCTTTTTTCGAAGCAAATTTTACAGACGGTGAAACGCCAGATTTAGATACGATTCTTTTCTTGATTGGAGTACAAGAATTAGGACAAGGAAAGAAAAGATTTAAAAAAGACGAAAAGTTAAATCTACTTCATATTGCTGTTTGTCGCGTTTTAGAACCTTTTGGTTATTACCGTTTCGATGGTTTAGATAATGATGGTTGGCCACATTTCGAGTTTTTAGAAGAATTACCAGAACTCAAAACTAATGAGCAAACATTATTGATGAAACACGCAGTGATTCAGTATTTTGAAGATCAAAAAATAATCAACTTCGATTCGTAAGAATCGAAGTTTTTTTATGTTTTTTTGTACAAATCAATAGCAACTTTATCTGCTGCTAAAAAGAATTTTTCTGGATTTAATTCTTCAATCGAGATCCATAATAATTCTTCAATATCATCATCTAATATTTTCAACTCAGCTAAATTTTCTTTATCAATGGTTGCTTTATAATAAATCAATAAAATTTGTTCTGATGAATCAAAAGCATTTTGAACAAAGAAATCTTGTGTATAATGATGGTTTGTAATTTCTACTTTCAGATTAAGTTCTTCTAAAAATTCTCTTTTCAGACAATCAATTGTACCTTCGCCAAACTCCAAGCCTCCACCAGGAAATTTATAAATTAATTTTCCTTGAAAAGGTTCATGAATAACCAAAACTTTTTTCTCATGTTCTAAAAAAGCGTAAACTCTAACATTAAAAGGTTTCATAATCTTAATTATTTGGTTTGATAGTTATTTTTCTTCCGACCATCATTTCTCTTTTTCCAGGAGGTCCAGGTCGTTTTTCTACTGAAAGTTCGTATTTTTTTAAAGCTCTTTTTAGAGAACCTTTTGCTGCATAAGTTACAAAAATGCTTTCTGATGACATTTTATCGATGACGAGTTTTAGTAAATCTTCTTCCCATAATTCTGGTTGAACTCGAGAGCCAAATGCATCAAAATAAACTAAATCGAAATTCTGATCTTCTATTTGATTCAAATCAAAAAAATCCATTTCAAGCTTTTTTATTTTGAAATTATTATTGATTGTTGTGTAATTGTTCCATTCAGCATCAAAAATTGTTTGATTTTCAATTGTTAAATCATTTATTTTTTTGTTTAAAACATTTTCAATTGCATCAGGATAATCTAAAATATCGAATTCATTTTTTGTAATTGGATATTTTTCTAAACCAATATATTCTACATCAAAACCAAATTCTTTAGAAAAATGAGCTGTTAAAAGTGCATTAAGACCTGTTCCAAATCCAATTTCTAGAATTTTTATTTTTCTCTTTTTGATGAAAATTTCGTCAGATAATCCATTTTTTATAAAAACATGTAAAGCTTCTATAATGGCACCATTTTTAGAATGATAAGTTTCGTTCCAATCCTCTAAAAATAAGGTTTTAGAACCATCGTTTGTCACTATTATTTTACGTTCCATTTTCGTTGTAAACTGAATTTTATCAGCATCTTTTCTAATTATTAGACAAATTAAACGTATATTTGGGATGCAACAAACAAAAATCCATTATGATTATAGAAAAAATAGCTCAAACAAGATTCTCAGAAAAAGTGTTTGAGTCAACAGCATTTGGGAAAGATTTCTCTGACCATATGTTGGTCGCGACGTACAAAGAAGGTAAATGGTCTGAGCCAAAAATTATGCCTTATCAATCGTTACAATTTGCACCTTCTGCAATGGCTTTTCATTACGGACAAGCGATTTTTGAAGGAATGAAAGCTTATAAGAATGAAGAAGATGAAGTTTTCTTATTTCGACCTGAGAAAAATTTTGCAAGATTTAATAAATCTGCCGTAAGATTGAACATGCCAGAGGTTCCTGAGGATATCTTTTTAGATGGTTTAAAAACTTTGATTGATATGGATCGTGAATGGGTTCCTAAGAAATTTGGAACATCATTATATATTCGTCCAACAATGTTTGCTACTGAAGAAGCGATTACAGCTAGAACTTCTACAGAGTTTATGTTTGTTATCTTATTGGCATATTCTCCTAGTTATTATACCAAAAGATTATCAGTAAAAATCGCAGATTATTTCAGTAGATCTGCACCAGGTGGAGTTGGTTTTGCTAAATGTGCAGGAAATTATGCTGGATCTTTTTATCCAACAGAACAAGCAAGATTAGAAGGTTATGATCAAGTGATTTGGACAGACTCTATTTCTCATAAATACATAGAAGAAGCAGGGACAATGAATGTTTTTGTAAGAATTGGTGATAAATTATTAACAGCTCCAACATCAGAAAGAATTTTAGATGGTGTAACACGTGATTCTGTTTTACAATTAGCAAAAGATAATGGTTATGATGTAGAAGTTAGACCAGTTGCTGTTGATGAAATGTACGAAGCATATAAAAATGGTGAATTGAAAGAAGTTTTCGGTGTCGGAACTGCTGTTGTTGTAAATGTTTATGATGCAGTTGGTTTTGGTGAAGAAAGAGCTCAATTACCAGAAATTACAGATGAAGATTCATTTGGTATGCAATTGAAAAAGAAATTAAACGACATTCAGTTTGGACGAGTAGAAGATCCTTACGGATGGAGAGTAAAAGTTGAAGAGCATGAAATTGTTTAATTAACAATATAGAAACAAAAAAATCTGGATTTATCCAGATTTTTTTATTTTAATAAGTTTTTAAACGTTTTAGTTAATGTGAATTAAAGTATCATCTATTTGATATTTAATATCATAAACATAGAAAACTTCTGTTTTAGATTTTTGTTTTTCAAATCTAGTAAAATAGTTAAAATCAAATCCTTTTGCAATTAAAGCATCTTTTTTGATTTGAGGTTGTTTCATTGTTTGTAAGGATTGTAAAATTTTATAATTTTTTAATAAAATTTTATTCGTAGTTCTAATACTTTCGTTTTTTAAACGATTTTGTAAATTATTATGACTATTTCTACAATAATCATTACAAAATTTCTTGTCAGCACGACCAAATAGGTCACTGCCACATTCAATGCATTTTCTCATGTCGGCTTCGGTTTAAGTTAAGTTTACATTCGGTTTAGTTTATGAATCAAAAAGATCCGTTTAATCAGATGCTTAATAATCCATTAGCGTAAAAATATATTCTATTCTTTAAATTTAAAAATAAAAAGTGTTAAATAATTAAATCACCTGGTTTAATGATTTGATTTTCTTTGTTTTGCTCGAAAATAATTGCTTCTAAATTTCCTTTTAAAGTGATATTTCCATTTAAAACTTCTAACCAACTTCCTTCTTTTAGACCGATAACTTTTAGATTATTGACTTTTAAAAATTCATCAATACGCTGTTCTCTCGTTTCTCCTTTGTGCGTTGAGTTTGGATCAGCTTCTATAAAATGTGGATTGATGTTAAAAGGTACAATTTTTAAGGCATCGAAACTTGGCGGATAAACAATTGGCATGTCATTCGTTGTCCCAATCGTTTGTCCTGTAATATTGCTTCCTGCACTTGTTCCGATATATGGAGTTCCGTTTAAAATAACATTTCTTAAGGTTTCGATTAAATCAAAATCATAAAGTGTCTTCAATAAAAGAAATGTGTTTCCACCACCAGTAAAAATAGATTTCGCATTTTCTATTGCTTGTTTTTTATCTTCGTATTCGTGTAAACCAGTAACTTTTATTCCTAAATCTTTTACTGCATTTTGTACTTTTTGTGTATAATCATCAAAACTAATTCCTGATGGTTTTGCAAAAGGAACGAAAAGTAATTCGTCTGTTTTGATAAACGATTTAATTTCATTTTTGATGTATTCTAAAAACTCACTTCCATAGATTGTACTTGTACTTACAATCATCAATTTACATTTGTCTGTCATAATTATTGAGAATATTTTTTGATATAAAAATTCCCGAATTTCTTCGGGAAAGTTATTAATTTTTATAGTTAATCCATTTCAACATTTCTTTGAAAGTTGGTTTTTTACCAAACATTAAGATTCCGACTCTATAGATTCTTGCAGCAATCCAAACCATTAAGACAGTCGATGCAGCTAAAATAACTAATGATAATATCAATTGCCAAACAGGAACGTCGAACGGTAATCTAGTCATCATAGAAATTGGCGATGTTAAGGGAAACATTGATAACCAAAATGCCACAGGACCATCTGGATTTTGTAGAGTAGAAAAACTACCATAAAGACCAACCATCATTGGTACCAAAGGTAAAAATGTAAATTGTTGTGTATCTGTATCGTTGTCAACAGCCGAACCAATTGCAGCAAAAATACTGCTGTAAAATAAATATCCTAAGATGAAGAATCCAATGAATGCACTGATGATTAATGGATAATTCATATCAAATAAGGTTGTAGATATATTATTGATTTGATTCAAAACATCTGGATTTTGTGCCAATTCTTCTGTTTGTGGTAAGGTTGCAGTTGCCATATCCATTCTTGCAGCTACCAATGCAGGGAAAATTAATGCTAAGATCAATGTCATGGCAATCCATATTATAAATTGTGTCGTTGCAACCATTGTTGTACCAAGAATTTTACCCATCATTAATTCGAAAGGTTTAACAGAAGAAATGATGATTTCTACCACACGATTTTGTTTTTCTTCTACAACAGAACGCATAACGCGAACGCCATAAATCATAATAAACATAAAAATCACATAACATAAAAATGCAGAAAGACCAACTTTTATGGCAATGCCAGAATCTTCTTTTCCTTCTTTTACATTGAAAACTTTCAGGTTAATATTCGATTTAGATTCATCTAAAACCTTTGTGTCAACGCCTTTGTTATTCAGTTTCAGCTCTTCAATTTTTTTATCAATTGTCGATTTTATAGCTAAACGTTCATCCATACCAAGGTTTCCATTGGTATATAATTGGGTGTTGGCTTGTATTTGGTTGAGGTTTTCTACATTGCCTTTTGGGATATGTAAAAGCGCATTTGTATATTCACTTCCCTTCAAAGTATCTTTAACACTTTTCATTTCTTGTTCGGTATAAAAAGAATAAGAAGTATTTGGAGTCGATTTGAAACTTGTGATAAACAAACCACTTTCATCTACAACAGCAATGTTTTTATTCTCTTTATTTGCCATGCTAAACCACACAACCGCACCAATTGCTAAAACAATTAATAAAGGTGAAAGTACAGTCATAATGATGAATGACTTGTTTTTTACTTGCGTTAAAAATTCACGATGAGCGACTAAAAAAACTTGTTTCATGATACTAATTGTTGTGGTTTGATGAATGAACTGCTTCTAAAAAAATATCATTCATAGAAGGAATAATTTCGTTGAACTGATGAATTTCGCCAACATTGGCTAATTGACCTAAAACATGATTAGGAGAAATTTCTTTATCTATTTTCAAATCAAAACTAAAATTAGTTTGATTTTGAATGATATTTTCTACAATGTTTTGATTCTTGAAAATAGTCAATTCAGTTTCATTTACTTTATCTAATAAAATTCGGTATTTCCCTGTTTTGTATTGATTTCTAACTTCTTCTATAGTTCCATCTAAAACCTTGTTAGAAAGATTGATTAAAGCAACATGATCACACATTTCTTCAACAGATTCCATTCGGTGAGTAGAAAAAATAATGGTTGTTCCCTTATCTCTTAATTCTAAGATTTCGTTTGCAATTAAATGCGCGTTAACAGGATCAAAACCACTAAAAGGTTCATCAAAAATCAGCAAAGAGGGTTCGTGTATAACTGTGATTACAAACTGAACTTTTTGTCCCATTCCTTTAGAAAGCTCGCCTAATTTTTTATTCCACCAAGAAGAAATTCCTAATTTATCAAACCAATATTGCGTTCTTTTTTTAGCTTCTGCATTGCTCATTCCTTTCAGTTTTGCAAAATACATCGCTTGCTCGCCGACTTTCATGTTTTTATAAAGTCCACGTTCTTCTGGCATATAACCAACATGAGCAATACTTTCTTTATCAAGTGGTTTTCCGTTTAGAAGTATTTGTCCTTCGTCTGGAGCAGTTATCTGGTTGATGATACGAATAAAAGTTGTTTTTCCTGCTCCATTTGGTCCTAATAAACCATAAATAGAGCCTTTTGGTATATTGATATCAAAAGAATTTAATGCAGTTTTATCAGCATATCTTTTGGTTACATTTTGTGCTTGTAATAAATAATCCATGTGATTTTTCAAATAAGATTTACAAAGTTAGTAATCATCGCTTAGGAATTGTTACAAAAGTTCCTCAAAATCTGGCCAAAGATTCTCTTCAAAATTGATGATTTGGTCATTTACGATTTCAAAACCTTCTTGTTCTAACAATTTTTGCATCAACTCTGGTGGAGAAAAATGCATTTTTCCAGTTAATAAACCATTTCTGTTTACTACTCGATGAGCGGGAATTGTTTCGTCATTACCTCTATTGTTTAGTGCATAACCAACCATTCTTGCACCAGATTTTCCTCCAACCAATTCAGCTATTCGTCCGTAAGTTGTGACTTTCCCGAATGGAATTTGGCGAACAACTTCGTAGATTTTTTGATAGATAGGATTGATTTGTTTTTCCATAAAAAAATAATTGTAAATTTATAAAAAAGCAATAAAATGAAAGATAGAGTTCATATAAAATCGATACGATCCAGACCACGTTTCAAGGTTTATTCGACAAGGAGTAAAGAAAATGTAGAAGAATTGATACGAAAACATCTTGATTTGAATCATTCTTTAGGTGGTTATTGTAATACTTTGCAAGCGATGATTCGTGTGAGAAAAGAGAAAACAAAATATTGGTCACCACAATTGCAATTGAGATTAGAACATCACGAAGATCACCCAGAAATATTAGAAATGAGAGGTGTTTTAGGACCAAGATCAAATGTTTGGACATTGTTTATGTTTCTTTATGGTTTTGCAGGTGCTTTGGCTTTAACTGTTGGAATTTATGGACTTGTAGAGTTAATGCTTGGAATAGGAAATCTTTGGATTTGGTCTTTGTTGGTTTCTTTTCTAATTGCGGCTCTTACTTATTCTGCTGCAAAATATGGACAATATTTATCTAGAGATCAATTAGAAGAATTGCATCAGCTTGTAGATGATATTTATGCGGAAGGCGATTTTTATCAAGAAAATCCAATCCACAAGAAAAGTAAGGTTTAATGTTAAGTAATGATTAATTAAAATATTAATAATCAGAAGTTTCTTTAAGTTTTGATATTTGTAAGAAAACCTTCAATTAACACAGAAAAAAGAACTTTCCATAAAACTTTTAATGAAGAGAAAAGTTGACTTGGTAATTATTTCTGATGTGCATTTAGGAACTTACGGTTGTAAATCTAAAGAATTATTATCTTACCTAAAATCGATAAAACCGAAGAAAATTATCTTAAATGGTGATTTTATAGACATTTGGCAATTTAAGAAAAGTTACTTTCCAAATGAGCATTTAGAAATCATAAAATACATTTTAAAATTATCTTTAAGAGGAACAGAAGTTGTTTATATTACTGGAAATCACGATGAATTTCTACGTAAATTCCCGATGATGAATATTGGCAATATTCAAATTCAAGATAAATTAATTTTAGAAGTGGATCATAAGAAAGTATGGATTTTTCATGGTGATGTATTTGATTTGTCAATTCAACATTCGAAATGGATTGCCAAATTGGGCGGAATTGGTTATGATTATTTGATTCGTCTGAATAACTTGACTAATTGGTGCCTGAAAAAAATGGGAAGAGAAAAATATTCTTTTTCTAAAAAAATAAAAAATTCGGTAAAAAAAGCTGTAAAATTCATCAATGATTTTGAGGAAACTGCTGCCGAATTAGCCATAGAAAATCAATACGATTATGTTGTTTGTGGACATATTCATCAGCCACAAATCAGAAAATTTAATACACCAAAAGGAAATTGTATTTACTTAAATTCTGGTGATTGGATAGAAAATTTAACTGCATTAGAATTTCATAAAGGTTTATGGAAAATTTACCATTACGAATCTAAAATGTTCGAGTATGAAAAGGAAGATGATTGGTTGAAAAATGAATTGATGGAACAAGATGAACTGATGTTTCAAAATTTATTAGAAAGTATTCAAATCAAAGTCAAAAATTAGAATGAAAATTCTTTATGCTTTGCAAGCGACAGGAAACGGACATGTTTCTAGAGCAAACGCTTTGATTCCGAAATTAAAAAAAAACGTAGATGTAGATGTTTTAATTTCTGGTACAAATAGTCAATTGAAAACGAATTTTGAGTTTAAACATTACAAAGGAATATCTTTATTTTACTCAGGAAATGGCAGTTTGGATTACCTGAAAATGTTTCAGGAAAATAAATTAACAACTTTTCTAAGAAATGTAAAAAAATGCAAATTAGATCAGTACGATTTAATTTTAAATGACTTTGAACCTTTAACTGCTTGGGCAAGTAAAATAAGAAATTTACCACATTATGCGATAAGTCATCAATGGGCTGTGAAGCATATAAATTCGCCAAAACCACAAAATCAAGATCCGTTAGCAAAAATTGTTTTAGATAAATATGCACCTTCAAATGATGGTTTAGGATTTCATTTCAAGGCTTATCATTCATCCATCCATTTACCAGTTTTACGTCAAGAAATTTTAAATGGTAAATCAGCATACGAAAGTTTTTATTTGGTTTATTTACCAAGTTATCATCACGAACAATTGATTCAGTTTTTTAAACATTTTCCGCATATTAACTTTATTATTTTTTCTCCATCAATCAAGACTAACCTTACCATCAATAATTTAGAAATTCTACCGATTGATGGAGATTTTTTTATTAAAAAATTATTGACTTGCGAAGGTGTTATTTGCAATGCAGGTTTCGAATTACCTTCTGAAGCTTTGTATCTAAAAAAGAAATTATTTGTAATACCGATAGCAAAACAATATGAGCAATTGTGTAATTATACTGCTTTGAAGAAGATTGGTGTTGATGGAAGTTTAAATCTAGATCGAGAAGAAGTTGATCTTTGGTTGAAAAAAAATTTCATTACAAAATATTCTTGGGAAGATCAGACCGATGAAGTGATTAAAAAAGTTTTAGAAAGACTAGCAAAAACATAACTAGAACATTAGAAAGTTGTAAATTTGCAATCTTATAATTTTTTATAATCATGAATAGTAAACAACAATTAAATCTTCAGCTTTTAGAAGCGATTGAAAATTTGTATCAGGTTAAAATAGAACAGATTGAAATTCAGTTCACTAGGAAAGAGTTCGAAGGTGATTATACATTGGTTGTTTTTCCTTTGATTAAACTTCTAAAAAAGAAACCAGAAGAAATTGGTCAAGAAATTGGTGATTATTTAGTATCTAAAGAAAGCATTGCAGCGTATAATGTGGTAAAAGGATTCTTGAATATCAGTCTAAAAGATCAAGATATTTTAAAGAATTTTATAGAAAATGTTCAGAATAAATCTTTTGGTTTGACAAAAGCTGAGCAAGATTCTAAAACCGTAATGGTGGAATATTCTTCGCCAAATACCAATAAACCTTTGCATTTAGGACACGTTCGAAATAATTTATTGGGTTATTCTGTGGCAGAAATTGTAGCTGCAAGTGGTGCAAATGTGGTAAAAACGCAAATCATTAACGATAGAGGAATTCATATTTGTAAATCGATGATTGCTTGGGAAAAGTTTGGAAATGGTGAAACACCAGAATCTGCACATATCAAAGGCGATCATTTGGTTGGCAAATATTATGTGGAATTTGATAAACATTATCGTGAAGAAATCAAACAATTGGTTGCTGAAGGGGTAGAGGAAGGAGAAGCAAAAAAACAAGCTCCAATATTTTTAGAAGCACAAGAAATGTTACGTAAATGGGAAGCAAATGATCCTGAAGTTAGAGCTTTATGGGAGAAAATGAACGCTTGGGTTTACGATGGATTTGCTAAAACATACAAACGTTTAGGTGTTGATTTTGATGAATATTTGTACGAAAGTAATACGTATATTTTAGGCAAAGATATTATAGAAGATGGCTTGGCAAAAGGTGTTTTTTATAAAAAAGAAGATAATTCTGTTTGGATTGATTTGACAGAAGATGGTTTGGACGAGAAATTAGTTTTACGTTCAGATGGAACTTCGGTTTATATTACGCAAGATTTAGGTACAGCAGTTGAGCGTTTTAAAAATAGAAAATTAGATGAATTGATTTATGTTGTTGGTAATGAGCAAGATTATCATTTCAAAGTTTTATTTTTAATCTTGAAAAAGTTAGGATTTACTTGGGCAGAAACCTTGGAACATCTTTCTTACGGAATGGTCGATCTACCAGAAGGAAAAATGAAATCTCGTGAAGGAACTGTTGTTGATGCCGATGATTTGATGCAAGAAATTTATTCAACTGCTAAAGAAATTTCAGAAGAGTTAGGAAAATTAGATGGTTATTCTGAAGAAGAAAAAGAAAAATTATACGAAATCATCGCAATGGGAGCGCTTAAATATTATATTCTAAAAGTTGATCCTAAAAAAAGAATTTTATTTGACCCGAAAGAAAGTGTTGATTTTAACGGAAATACAGGTCCTTTTATACAATATACTTTTGCGCGTATTCAATCGTTATTACGTAAAGAAACGCCGAAAGAAGTTACTTTAGAATCTGTAGAATTGTCTTTGATAGAGAAAGAAATCATTCGTATGTTGAACGATTTTGAAGATGCAATTGCTAAAGCTGCAAAAGAATTAAGTCCAGCTTTGATTGCTAATTATACCTTTGAATTGGTGAAGTTATATAATTCGTTTTATCAAAACACACCAATCTTAAAGACAGATAATGAGTTAGAAAAACATTTCAGACTGAATTTGTCTCAATGGGTTGCAAATACAATAGAATCTGCCTTGCGATTATTAGGAATCGGAGTTCCAGAAAGAATGTAAAAATAGATTGATAAAAAGTAAAAAAGCTGCAACAATTGCAGCTTTTTTTATGATTATTAAAAAATATAAACTTATATTTTTTGTTTAGAATCTTTGACAGGATATTTAGAAATCACTTCAAAAACAAGTTTGTTATTTTGTTTAATCAACTGAATTAATTTTCTCAATTTTTCTGCATCAATATCTTCATTAAACATATTATCATGCATTAATAAAACCAAATGATTTTTTTCGAATGTATAATTTTTGTTTAATCTATCCACGATTCCAGAATAAATAATTTCAGGTGAATCAATACTTTGACCTTTATTTGCACGTCGCCATTCATAATCCCAACCATAAATTGCATATTGTTTTTTGGCAATGAAATCACCAACATTCGATGAGGTTTTATCAAAATCATTTTTACGTTTTTCGCCAACACGCCAAACATTTCTACCTGGAAATCTTACAATTTTGTTCGGAAATAAAATAGAATCGTTGTTTCTCTCCAAGTCTTTCAGAACATGTTCTGCATTCTGATAATAATGTTTGAATTTGTTTTGATCACCGTGAGAATACGTATGGTTTGCTAATTCTATGTTAGTGTTATTTTTATATTCTTTAATAAAACTTTTCAGTTCTGGTGTAAACGCATTGTATCCAACCAAAAAAACAGTTGCAGGGATATTTTCTTCAGAAATTACATGACTAATCTTTTTACTTCCCTTAAAAGGTCCGTCATCAAAAGTCAGATAAATGTATTGCTTGTCATCTAAACTGTCTTTTTTATCGATCGATTTTGCAATTGTATCTAATTGCGAAATGCTATCTTTTTCGATAATTGTGTCTTGATTTTCTGTATTTAATTGTGAAGAATCTACAATTGATTCCTGTTTTAGATCAACTGCTTGAGGATCTTTTTCTTTTGTTTCATTTTGACAATTTACAAATATCAAGAAGCTAAATAACAAACTGTATTTGACATTTTTAGGGATAGAAAACATAACTAAAAGTTGTGATGGTTTAATGATGCAATATTATAAAAAATAATGTTGAAAAAAGTAAATAAAATTAGTGATTTTTGGCTAGTTTCTAAATTTTAACTTTTCAGAATTTTATTAAAAATTGATTCGATAACTTGATAAATTATTAAAAAAAATAGTTAATAAATTTTGATTGTAAAGTCAATAATGCGACGAAAATCTTATAAATTTGATTTAGTTATAAACGGATAAGGATGCTAAAATTTTTAAAGAAATTATTACTTTACCTCTTTGTGGGGCATTTGTTATACATTGTTGCACTTAAATGGATAAATCCTCCAATTACGATTACACAGATTACGCAAGGTATTGAACAAAAAAAACTGAAAAGAGATTATGTTCCTTATGATAAAATGGGGAAAAATATAAAAATGGCGGTTATAGCCTCAGAAGATCAAAAGTTTCCTTATCATAATGGATTTGATATGGACGAAATTCAAAAGGCTTACGATGACAATCAATCCGGAAAGCGTTTTCGTGGCGGTTCTACAATCTCACAACAAGTTGCAAAAAACGTTTTTTTATGGCAAGGACGTTCTTGGATTAGAAAAGGTTTAGAGGTTTATTTTACCTTTATGATAGAAACGATTTGGGGAAAAGAGCGAATTCTAGAAATGTATTTGAATACGTCCGAAATGGGAATCGGAGTTTTTGGTATAGAAGCAGCCTCTGAATATTATTACAATAAATCAGCAATTGATTTAACCAAAAATGAAGCAGCTAGAATTGCCGCAGCTTTACCGAATCCTAGAAAATATAATGTGAATCCGCCTTCATCATACATCAGTAAGAGAGCAAACAATATTATGCGACAGATGAGAAATATACAAGGCAGTAAAGGTTTAGATGAACTAATTAAAGAATAAAAAAAAGCCACTCAAACGAGTGGCTTTTCTATTAGTATTATTTTACAATAATTTTCTTAGAGAAATTATTCCCTTTTTCTGTTTTGATATTGACAATGTACGTTCCTTTTCCGAATGATTTCATCGAAATGTTTTGATTAGAACTTGCTTCACCATAAGCTACTTTTTGTCCTATTGCAGAATAGATTTCGTAATTGAATTTTCCAAATGATTGTGGAACACTTAATGTGAATACATCGTTTGTTGGATTCGGATAAACGCTGATTGCATTAGATTTTACGTTGTTATCTACACTTAAAGAATCATCAACTTTAAAATTAGTTGTTTCTGATTCACCAAAACTTCCACCTTCGAAAATTACATTTCCATCAGCATCTGTTAAAGAATAAGAACCATTACCATAAGAACAACAGATTCCATCACTGTATTCATCGTAAATAGTAAATGAATAACAATCGTTTTCTAAATTATCAAATTCGAATGAATATGTGCTATTTGCTCCGTAACCATCTCCTGATTCTATAACATCACCAGCAGAATTTTTAAGTTCCCAAGATGTTTCGTCACCGTATTTATCAGTTGTTAATTTAAACGTAACCTTTTTACCAGCAATAGGTTCTTGTAAAGAAAATGAATTAGTTTTAGTATTGTTATCTGGATTTTCGTCATTTGCATAAACAACTTCTGCACTTATAGTATTTTCACCAGAAGTTAATGTTTTTTCTGGTAAATTTATAGAAACATTCTTTTTGCTATCTAATGTTCCTGTCCAATTATAAGTAGCTTCTGATTCGTTATTGTATTTGTATTTAATGCTAAAACTAGAAACTGTATTTGCTCCTTGATTTCTTACTACAACAACTGGCGAAACTTTATTATCACAAGTAGGATCAACATTGATTGCGTTTAAACTTAAATCATTATTAGAAGTTTGAAATCCTAAATATTCTAAAGTTGCTAAACCAGTATTGTCTGGATCTAACCAATCCTTAAGACGTGTGCTAGGTGTACCATCACCTTCCCAAGATAAATCAAATCTACCATAATTATCGTTACCTCCATTTGTTCCTAATCCAGAACAAGCTGCAGATCCTCCGTATAATTGTCCAACAAGACGACCATTTTGATCAAACAAAGATGAACCAGATGAACCACCTTCTGTAACACCAAGATCCCAAGCTGGTATTTCCCAATTTTTTACATTGTAACGAGTACTTTGTGTAGGAGAACCATAATATTGAGCGATTTTCATAATATCACCATCAGGATGATGTAAACCTGTTACATTTTCTGGTGTATTACCAGTTCTGTCCCAACCTACAAAAGATAAATTCCAATCTTCTGGTATTTCATTATTTAGTTTTAATAAAGCAAAGTCTGTATTAGCACTTTTAGCAACAACTTGTGCACCAGATAAACTGTAAATTTTAGGTCCATCACCACTTGGTGCATTTGTACCACAATCTGGAGTTTCACTAATCCATTTGAATCTAAAAGTCCAGTTTGGAGTTGAACTTGCTAAACAATGATTTGCCGTCAAGAAATAAGGTGTTCCATCCTCAGCAGTGTTGTTAATTAATGTTCCTGAACACCATTCGGTTGTTCCGCTCAAAATCATAGCAACAGCTTGCTTTTGAACTTCCCAATCATCTCCTGCAGGACAATCTACATCTACATTACAATGTCCAGAAGTATTTAAACCTTTGGTTTGATCTTCTATATTTTTTACAGAACGATATCCATGAATAACTCGGCTGATTGCGAAAGTAGATTGACCAATTTCTGATGCGGGTTCGTAAAATTCTACTGTAACTTTATCACCATCTACTAACCAAGAATTAACACTTTTAGTTTTAGAGTTTTCTTTATTAGTATAATATCCTAAAAATTGATTTTGTTCATTGTAGAAATACAATTTTGCATTTGGTGATAATTGATAATTTTCAAAAGCAAAGTTTAAGGTTCTTGCATCTTTAGATTCGATGACAATTTGCCAAATTCGATCACCATTCTCTAATGTTTTCCAATGTCCATCTCTTGTTGGTTGTATGTCAACCACAAATTCTTTACCGAATCTGAATGGTCTCGATTTATCTAAATCTCTCACAGCATCTTCTGCTTGAATCGATTTTAGATCAAATGTTGGCATTTTTACCACAGGTGCTTTTTCTGCAAATTGATAGTTCTTACTATAAATAGTACCAACATCTGTAATCTGAGAAAATCCAATAGATCCTAAAAGTAGAATAGGTAAGAAAAATTTCTTCATATTGTATTTTAATAATGTGTTAATCTTATAAAAGTATAATTTTTTATTCTAATCTTATTAACTTTGGTAGAAAATATAAACAAATGTCAGAGATATTAACATTAGAGCCTCAACTTATTTGGAAAAACTTTTATAATCTCAATCAAGTTCCGAGACCTTCTAAGAAAGAAGAAAGAGTACGACAATTTATTATAGATTTTGGTCAGAATCTTGGTCTTGATGTTTCTACAGATGAAGTAGGAAATGTATTGATTAAAAAATCTGCTTATCCGGGAATGGAAGATCGTAAAAAAGTTATTCTTCAATCTCATTTGGATATGGTGACACAAAAGAACAATGATGTCGAGTTTGATTTTGATACGCAAGCTATACAAATGTATGAACAAGATGGATTCGTAAAAGCAAAAGGAACAACTTTAGGTGCAGATAATGGAATTGGAGTTGCTACAATTATGAGTATTTTAGAGTCTAAAGATATTCCGCATCCAGCTATAGAAGCTTTTTTTACAATTGATGAAGAAACTGGTATGACAGGTGCTTTAGGCTTAGAAGCTGGATTTTTATCAGGTAAAATTTTACTGAACTTAGATACTGAAGAAGATGATGAATTAGATATTGGTTGTGCTGGTGGAATAGATATAACGGCGACTAAATCGTATTTATCTCAACCTTTAACGGCAAATGCTTCTTATAAATTATATGTGAAAGGTTTGCAAGGTGGACATTCTGGTATGCAAATTCATCAAGGTTTAGGAAATGCAAATAAGATTTTAGCTAGAATTTTAAATTATGCACTTTTTTATAAGCTCAATATTACAGAAATTCAAAGTGGTGGTTTGAGAAATGCAATACCTAGAGAAGGTTGGGCAGATATTTCTGTTGATGCAACAAATGCCGCAAAATTCGAAGATGCTGCTCAAAGTTTGATTGCAGATATTAAAGAAGAGTTTTTATCAATCGAACCAAATTTATCAATCGAACTTACTAAAATAGAAACCTTAACAGAAGGTCTAAGTATTAACGATACAACTGCATTTGTAAATACCTTAAATATCGCCTATAATGGAGTTTTCAGAATGAGTCCAGATGTAGAAGATTTAGTAGAAACTTCTAACAATGTTGCTAGAGTAGAGGTGAAAGATGGTAAAATTACCATTATGAACCTTACACGTTCTTCAGTAGAAAGTGGTAAAAATTATTTGAGTGATGTTCTAAAATCAACATTTGAGTTAGGTGGTTTTCAAGTAGAATTTTCTGGATCTTATCCAGGTTGGAAAGCTAATCCACAATCAGAAATTTTAGATTTGATGAAAAAAATCTACGAAGATAAATTTGGCGAAGAACCAAAAGTTGTAGCATGTCATGCAGGTTTAGAATGTGGAATTATCGGACGTAATTATCCAGGTTTGGATATGATTTCTTTCGGACCAAATATCTCAGGAGCGCATTCGCCAGATGAGAAAGTAGAAGTAAAATCTGTACAGAAATTTTGGGATTATCTTTTAGATACTTTAAAACAAATACCAGTAGATGGTTTTATAGATTATAGTTGCGAAGTTCCTAAATCGTATAAATAATCAAAAAAAATACAGTAATATAAAAACTCGGTACTTTTTACAAAATACCGAGTTTTTTAATTTGATAACGCTATTAATCTATTAATTCAAAAACAAAATTATGTTTTTTTGTAATGATTCAGTTTTTATTGATTTCACAGATTTTGAAAAATTTAAAATTGACTGAATTGTAGAATCTTTCGGATTCATTGATTTTTTTAAAAATGTAAAGTTTTTATCCATTCGTTTTGGTTTTTAGTATAAATCTAAAACGAACGTCTTTACATATTATTGTTGAGTTTGGTATTAATCAATTGTTAAAATTAAATCTTTTTCTGTTATCAATTTTCTTAAGTTAATCAAAGCGTAACGCATTCTTCCTAATGCTGTGTTAATGCTAACATTGGTTTCTTCTGCGATTTCTTTAAAACTCATATCTCGAAATATTCTTAGTATTAATACTTCTTTTTGATCTTCTGGTAAAAAGTCAATTAAATCAACTATATCAGAATTTATTTGTTCTTTGATCATTTTTGTTTCTAGACATTCATCAGAATGACCTAAAAAATCAAAAATATTAAATTCATCATTAGCGTAATTTGATTCGCTTATTTTAGGCATTTTTTTATTCGAACGGAAGTAGTCTATCGTTAAATTATGAGCAATTCTCATTACCCAAGGGAAGAATTTACCCTCTTCGTTGTATTTACCACCTTTTAGGGTTAAAATAACTTTTACAAAAGTGTCCTGAAAAATATCTTCGGTAATATCTCTGTCCAAAACTTTGGTATAAATAGAACCGTATATCCTAGATTTGTACCTATTTATTAATAGTTCAAGCGCTGTCTCATCACCCGCAACATATGCGTTGATTAGAGTAGAATCATCTTCGTACATCATATCTTTTTTGTTTTTGCAAACAATAATTGTGTTAATAAGTAAAAAATAGATATGCTTCGATATGCGATGATTTAATTTTAAATGTTAACCAAATATAAAAAGATTATTTGTTAATTGAGAAAAAATTAACAAAAAAAGCGAGATTATTATGATAATCTCGCTTTTGTATGATAAATATTGTTAAAATATTAATTTACGCTAGCCATATGTTGTAACATATCAACTACCTTTTCAGAATATCCAATTTCGTTATCGTACCAAGATACTAATTTTACGAATGTTGGGTTTAACATGATACTTGCTTCGATATCAAATACACTTGTTCTAGTTTCTCCTACGAAATCTTGTGATACCACAGCTTCGTCTGTGTAACCTAAAATTCCTTTTAATTCACCATCAGCAGCTTCTTTAATAACTTTAGTGATTTCTTCCATGTTTGTAGGTTTAGCTAATTTTACAGTTAAATCTACTACAGAAACGTCAGCTGTTGGTACACGGAAAGACATACCAGTTAATTTACCATTCAAATCTGGAATTACTTTTCCTACTGCTTTTGCTGCACCTGTAGAAGAAGGGATGATGTTGATCATTGCACTTCTACCACCTCTCCAGTCTTTTTTAGATGCACTATCTACAGTTTTTTGAGTTGCAGTTGTAGCGTGTACAGTTGTCATTAAACCTTCTACGATTCCAAAATTATCATGAATCACTTTAGAAAGTGGAGCTAAACAATTTGTTGTACAAGAAGCGTTAGAAATAATTGTATCTGCAGCTGTTAATTCTTTGTGGTTAACACCCATTACAAACATTGGTGTATCATCTTTAGAAGGACCAGTCATGATTACTTTTTTAGCACCAGCGTTGATATGCGCTTGAGCAGTTTCTTTTGTTAAGAAAATACCTGTAGCTTCAACCACGATTTCAGCACCAACTTCGTCCCATTTCAAGTTATTTGGATCTGTTTCTGCAGTAATACGAATTGTTTTACCGTTAACAACCAATTGTCCATTTTCTACTTTTACTTCTCCGTCAAATTTACCATGAACAGAGTCATATTTTAACATGTAAGCTAAGTAATCTACATCTACTAAATCGTTGATACCAACTACTTCGATATCTGCACGTTTAATAGCTGATTGAAAAACTAAACTTCCGATACGGCCAAAACCGTTAATTCCAATTTTAATTGTTGACATTTTTTTTAATTTTATATTTACACACACTATTATATTGCTAAGATATTAGCAATTTTTATTAAATCTTGATCTATTTCGTTATGTTTTTGAATGGCTTCTTCTATTGGAGTATAGACAACTTGGTTGGATTGTTGACCAGCCATTAAATTTGTTTTTCCAGCCATCAAAGCTTCTACTGCTGCAATTCCTAATCGACTTGCTAAAACTCGATCTTGACAAGAAGGGCTACCGCCACGTTGAATATGACCTAAAACAGTTACTCTTATATCGTATTCTGGATGTCGATCTTTTACTTGTTCTGCTAATTTATAAACTCCACCAAGTTGCTCGCTTTCTGCAATTACTACAATACTAGATTTTTTTCCTGATTTTGCAGATTGTTCTAATGACTCTACCAATTCATCTACACTGTCTTTCTTTTCTGGTATAATGATGTCTTGTGCTCCAGACGCAATTCCACTATTAAGTGCAATGAAACCTGCATCTCTACCCATTACTTCTACAAAAAATACACGATCATGTGAAGTTGCTGTATCGCGTAATTTATCAATTGCATCTACAACAGTATTTAGAGCAGTGTCGTAGCCAATTGTCAAATCAGTACCAAAGATATCGTTATCAATTGTTCCAGGAACTCCAATAAACGGAAGTCCGTATTCTTCATAAAATACTTTTCCACCTGTAAAAGAACCATCACCACCAATGATGATTAAACCATCAATATTATTTTTTTTGATGTTTTCGTAGGCTTTTTTTCGACCTTCTACAGTTCTAAATTCTTCTGATCGAGCAGTTTTTAAGATTGTACCACCTTGATTGATGATATTTTTTACAGATCGAGGACCAAGTGTACTCAAATCATTTTGTATTAAGCCCTCGTAGCCTTGTCTAATTCCAACAGATTCTATGTTGTAAAATTTGCAAGCTCTAACAACGGCACGTATTGCAGCATTCATCCCAGGAGCATCACCTCCAGAGGTAAGCACACCAATTCTTTTCATGTTGTTTTCCACGTTACTTTTTTATTTTTTGAAATAATTCAAAATTTAACCATTATTTAATCTTCATCTTCATAAACGGGCGTCAAAACTCCGGACGCAAAATCTCGTTGTAGAATAACTTCAATAAAATAATCTTCTCTAGTTTTTTTAGGTGAGAATGTTTGTTTTAGACTAATATCATAGGCACCACCAGCAGTATTCCAAATAAATGCTCGGACACCACCACGCAATTCTTTGATAATGTCATAAGTGGTTTTTTCTGTTTCTCGATAAATGAGTTTTGTTAGAATCTGACCTCTAGAAGTTGTTAGATTTTTTAGATTGTTTTCGAATTGATCTGCTAAATTGGTTTGTCTTTGTTTGATAAACTTTTTTTGATCTCTTCTTTTTTCAATCTTTTGAATAGAATCCGTTACATAATCATATTCTCTAACCGCTTTTTTTACATAAGGCCAAACATCACGCACTCTTTGTCTGAGCCAAATATAGTATTTTTTTTCTAAATCAGTTTTTAAATTCAATGAGTAAATCTCAGATTGTTTGAGTTGTATCGTATCGTAAAAGTCCAAATCTTTTATATTTTCTGATTGATTGATAGAGTCTTTTTTGCCTCCAAAATCAATTCCAAAGATCTGAGCATCCGCATTCGTCAATCCTAACATTAATAAGCTCAAAAAATATATAATTCTCATGCTAAAGTTCATACAAAGATTGTTCCTAAATTTCTACATTTGTGGGTAGAAAAAAAAAGCGATGAAAGATAGTAATTTATTTGATAGTAAAGCACTCAATTTTTTAGAAAATTATCTAAATACTGCTTCACCTACTGGTTTTGAAACTGAAGGTCAAAAAGTTTGGATTGATTATATTAAACCTTATGTGGATGAAATTAGAACAGATAATTATGGTACAGCGTATGGAGTGATTAATCCAGAGGCTGAATATAAAGTTGTGATAGAAGCTCATGCTGATGAGATTTCTTGGTTTGTTAATTACATTTCAGATGATGGTTTAATTTATGTTGTAAGAAATGGAGGTTCAGATCACATGATTGCGCCTTCTAAGGTAGTTAATATTCATACCAAGAAAGGAATTGTAAAAGGTGTTTTTGGTTGGCCTGCAATACATTTACGTCAAGCAGGTAAAGAAGATGCACCTACACAAGACAAAATTTGGATTGATACAGGTTGTACAACTAAAGATGAGGTTTTAGAATTAGGAATTCATGTTGGATGTGTGATTACTTATCCAGATGAATTTTTTACTTTAAATGATCGTTATTTTGTTTGTCGTGCAATAGACAACAGAATGGGCGGGTTTATGATTGCAGAGGTTGCTAGAAAACTTGCAGAGAACAAAGATCAACTAGATTTTGGTTTATATATTGTTAATGCAGTACAAGAAGAAGTTGGTCTGAGAGGTGCCGAAATGGTGACACAAACCATTAAACCTAATGTTGCGATTATTACAGATGTGACACACGATACTACTACACCAATGATTACTAAATCGAAAGAAGGTTTACAAAAATGTGGTGATGGACCAGTTGTTTATTACGCGCCAGCTGTTCAGAATAATTTAAGAGAATTGATTATTGATGCAGCAGAAAAAAATGATATTCCATTTCAGAGAGCAGTAAGTTCTCGTGTGACAGGAACAGATACCGATGCTTTTGCTTATAGTAATGGCGGTGTTCCATCTGCACTTATTTCTTTGCCTTTGCGTTACATGCATACAACGGTAGAAATGGTTCATCAGGCTGATGTGAAAAATGTGATTGAATTAATTTATCAATCTGTAAAATCAATCAAAAACAATCAAAGTTTTAAATATTTATAAGTAAACTTGATTTTTAATTTATAATAGAATAGCTGTCATTTTTATGATGGCTATTTTCATTAGTACAATTAATTTATTACAGAATAAAGAGCATCTATAAGAAGTTTAAGGAACACTAATTATTGTTTTTGTATCTTTGAGAAAACATTAAACCATGGCAAGAATTATAAGAATACATCCAGATAATCCACAAGAGAAGGCAATCGATCAAGTGGTAGAAATTCTAAAAAAAGGTGGTTTAATTATTTATCCATCAGATACAGTTTATGGTTTGGGTTGCGATATTACCAACATGAAAGCGATGGAAAGTCTTGCACGTTTAAAAGGCGTAAAATTAGATAAAGCACATTTTTCTATTGTCTGCAACGATTTGAGTCATCTTTCGAATTTTTCTCGTCCAATAGATAATTCAACTTTCAAGATATTAAAACGCGCTTTACCTGGTCCGTTTACCTTTGTTTTACAAGCTTCTGGTAATTTGCCTTTGGCTTATAAAGGGAAAAAAACAGTCGGAATTCGTGTGCCAGATCATTTGGTTCCACGTATGATTGTAGAAAAATTAGGAAATCCGATTGCATCAACTTCTATTTACGATGAAGATGAAATTGTAGAATACACAACAGATCCGGAATTGATTGCCGAAAAATGGGAAAAATTAGTAGATGTTGTAGTAGATAGTGGTTATGGTGATAATGTAGCTTCTTCTGTTGTTGATGTTTCTGATGGTGAAGTAACCGTTTTGCGCGAAGGTAAAGGTGATATTAACGATTTTTTGTAAACAATTTATTAAATGAAAATATTAGTTTCTCCAGCTAAATTGATGGATTTAACTCATCAAAATGATTGGAATAAAAATACAAAACCACAATTTTTAGATGTTTCCGAACAAATTATGAATGTTCTGAAGAATCAGAAATCTAAAGATTTACAAAATCTAATGCATATTTCTAATGACATTGCAGAAATGAATGTTGAGAGAAATACAAAATGGAAAAATAATCCAACAAAAACGAATAGTCTTAATGCTATTTTAGCTTTTAAAGGTGAAGTTTATCGTGGTTTAGATGCAGAAAATCTTAGTGATGAAGCAAAAGAATATCTAAACAAAAACCTTTTTATACTTTCTGGTTTGTACGGAATTTTAAGACCTTCTGACAGAATAATGTTGTATCGATTAGAAATGGGAACCAAATTAGGTGTTGATGAAGCTAAAAATTTATATCAAATTTGGAATCAACCGTTAACTGATTTTGTAAACTCAAAAACCAAAAAAAATGAAGTGATTCTAAATTTGGCAAGTAATGAATATTCAAAAGCAATTCTAAAAAAAGAGTTGAAAGCCAATTTAGTAGAAGTTGATTTTCTTGATTATAAAGATGGTGAACTTAAAAAAATCATGATGTATTTTAAACATGCCCGTGGCGAAATGGCGAAATGGTGTGCAGAAAATAATGTGAGTAATATAGAACAGCTTAAATTATTTAATGTACAGAATTATCAATTTGATGAAAATCTATCAAAAGAAAATCACTTAGTTTTTACAAGATAATTCGTGTAAAAAAAATCTTAAAACTAAACCGAAATCAGTTTATCTTTGTGTAATAACTCTTATACTATGGATAAAGTAATTTCGGTTTATTTCGTTTCTAAGAACTATCGACAGCTGCTTTTAATGTCAATAGTTTTATTGTTTTCATCATGTGCAACAAACTCTTTGCAAGTTGGTAGAAAAGTTCAAGAAGCTTCTAAGAAAACTTCAAATCCAATCCATTCCTTTTATCTTTTTGGTGATAGTGATGGAATAGAAAAAAATCCAGAACATCTTTCAATAATTCAGAACGAGCTAAATAATGCCAATTCAAAATCATCTGTAATTTGGTTGGGTAATAATGCAGAAGTTTCTGTTTTACAACAGTTTTCTAAAAACTCTAAGTTGAAAAATTACATTGTTAATGGAGAAAACGAATGGAAAAATGGTTTTGATGAATTGAAAAATCTTAATAATCAATACCAACAAAATAATTTACAAGTTTTGCCAGAATCTATTTGTGGCATACAAACAGTCGAAGTGAATGATAGTTTGGCAATTTTAGCTGTTGATAGCCAATGGTTTTTAGAAGATTGGAACGATCATCCGAAAGCAAGTGAAAGTTGTCCGATACAGACAAGAGACATGTTTTTTGATGAATTTCAAAATCAATTAAACGAATATCAAAACCGAACAACAGTTATTGTGATGCATCATCCTTTGATTTCTAACGGAAAACATGGTGGTAAATTTTCTGTAAAAGATCAATTATATCCGTTAGATAACAAAATTCCATTACCAATTGCAGGAAGTGTGATTAATTTGGTTCGATCGACTTCTGGGATTACCAATCAAGATTTGCAAAATCATCGATATAGAGAATTTTCTCAGAGAATTTCTACTCTTATTGGTAAACGAGACAATGTTATGATTTTTTCTGCACATGATAAAAGTTTACAATTATTAAGAAAAGAAAATGTAAGGCAAATAATTAGTGGATCTATTGCGAAAACTGATGCAGCAAAAGCAGCTGGTAAAAACGATTTTTCTTTAGGTGAAGAAGGTTTTGTAAAAGTAGATATTTATGCTGACGGTTCTTCTGAAGCTAATTTTTATGTTTTTGATCAAACTAAATTTTCGTTGGTTCATCAACAAGATATTACGCCTAAAAGAAAAGAGTATTTAGCACAGGTTTATGATAAAAAATTACCAAGTTCAAAATCGATAAGTGTTTTTAGTCAAGAAGAAATTACAAAATCTAAAACCTATCAAAAGATTTTCGGAATTCATTATCGTCCAATTTATGGTGATAAAATTTTAGCAAAAACATTAGATTTAGAAGCTTCTAAGATCAATCCTATAAGAGAGAGAGAAGAATTACAGACGATTAATCTTAGATTATCTGATGATAAAAATGAGTTTCTTTTAGTGCCAATTAAGAAAAATGCCAATCAACTAATACAATCTATTGCTTATAAAAACGAATACATTGCGACAGATTTTGAGAATACATTTACGCAAAAATTTATTAGAGATTTTCAGACAACTCAACATCCATATTATCCGTTAGTCATTAATAATCTTGCAGATGATGCTTCGGTAAATCAGATCAAATCTTCTTTATATTATGTTCCTAAACAAGAAAATCTAAAAGAATACAACGAGAATTTTGGAGACGAATTGTACTTCTTAGAGCATTTACCAACTGTTACAGATACGTTGAATAATTTTATCACAACAGAAGAAATGTTGAACAAAACCATTGAAAATAATAGACAAATAATCGATCGTGAACAATATATTAGAGCGAGATTATTAGATATGTTGGTTGGTGATTGGAACAGAAACGAATCGCAATGGTTATGGAAAAAAAATACAAAAGGAGATGAGGTAATTTATGAACCTTACAGCAAAACAAGAGAATTTATTTTTCCTAAATACGATGGTGCATTTTTCTCTTTATTGATGCGTTTAGCTCCATTTCGACACATGGAATCTTACAAAGATAAAATCAGAAATGTCAAATGGTTCAATAAAATTGCATATCCTTTAGATTTAGCCATTTTACAGAATACAACAGAAGAAGAATGGACAAAACAAGCAGAAATTCTTCAGAATTCGATTACAGAAAGTTCGTTAAAATCATCTTTTGATAAATTGCCAAAAGAAATAAAATCTAATTATGATGAGGAAACGATTCGTGTATTGATGGAAAGAAAAAATCAGTTGGTAGATTATGCAAAAGAATATCAGAAAGTCATTGATCAATTAGTGATTTTGAAAGGAACTAATGAAGATGAAATTTTCGAAGTTAATCGAGTTTCTAATGGTTCTACTCAAATTGTAATCAAAAATAAAATAACCAGTCAAGTCTTGTTCGATAAAACTTTTCATAAATCAACAACCAAAGAAATTCGTTTATACGGAATGAATGGTAAAGACGAATTTGTGCAAAAAGGTAAAACATCTAACAACATTAAATTGCGAATGATTGGTGGTCTTGATGATGATTCTTATAACATAGAAAATGGAAGAAAATTATATGTTTATGATGACAAGAATAACAAAGATCTAAATCCTGCTTTTGTTTATGATGATTACGAAATAAATACTTATAATTATAAAAATCCAAAATACAATACCTTAACACTTTTACCAAATGTTGGTTTCAATCCAGATGATGGTGTAAAATTGGGATTGATTTCGAATTTAACTATCAATGGTTTTGATCGTAAACCTTATTCACAGAAACATCAATTACAGTTCAATTATTTCTTTGCAACAGATGCGATAGAAGCAAAGTATAAAGGAACATTTATGAAATCAATTGGAAAATGGAATTTTGATCTGAATGCTTCTTATACAACTCCAAGTTTCAGTACCAATTATTTTGGATTGGGAAATGCAACGGTAAATAATCAGAAAGATTTGGGTATGGATTATAACCGTGTGCGTATGCAAACCTATAGTTTTGGACCTTCATTTTTCAAGACTTTTAATAATAATGGTCGATTAGATATTTTTGCAAATTACAATCATATCAAGATAGAAAAGAATTTAGATCGAATTGTAAATGATAACAATCAGATAAGATCAGATGTTTTTAATGGGCAAAGTTTTGGTGAAGTAGGAGCGAGTTATTCTTACAAAAATTATGATAATTTGTCTTTACCAACAATGGGAATGACCGTTTTCTTAACAGCAAAATGGGTGAATAATTTAGAAGATTTTGATAGAAATTTTCAATATGCAGAAGCCAATATAGGATTTACGCATAAGCTTACCAATAATGGTCGATTTACGGTTGCTTCTATGGTGAAAGGTAAATCTATTTTTGGTAATGGTTACGAATTTTTTCAGGCTGCTTATTTAGGTGGTGATCAAGATTTACGTGGTTATCGTTTGGGTAGATTCAGAGGAGAACAAGTCTTTTTACATTCAACAGATATTCGTTACAATGTTACTAAAATTAAAATGTTTATACCTTTAAGATTAGGTGTTTTTACTGGTGCAGATTATGGTCGCGTTTGGATGAAAGACGAAACATCTAATAAATGGCACAGTGCTTTTGGTGGTGGTGTTTGGGTAAATGGCGCAAGATCTATCACAGGGACATTATCTTATTTTAAAGGAGAAGATCCAGGTCGTGTTGTTTTCGGATTAAATTTCGGATTTTAAATTCTTAATTAAAAACTTCACATAGAACCATTCAGTTATCAAATTTAATGGTTTTTTATTGATTTGATTTTTGCATAAAACATCAATATCTGAAATATCTTTTATAAATTTGATAGACTTATTGTCCATCTAAAAAGGAAAAAATAAGAACTAATTATGCGAATAGAAAATGAGATTAAATTAGGTTTTAAAGATGTAATGATCCGACCAAAAAGATCAACTTTAAAATCAAGATCAGAAGTAGAACTAGAAAGAGAATTCACTTTTTTACATTCTCAAAAAAAATGGAAAGGAGTTCCGGTAATTGCTGCTAATATGGATACAGTTGGGACTTTCGAAATGGCAGAAGCATTGTATCAACACAAATTAATTACCGCAATACATAAACATTATACCATAGAAGATTGGACAGATTTTTTAGCCAATAAATCAGATGATTTTTACCAACACATCGCACTTAGTACAGGAACGGGAAAACAAGATGGTGAAAAAATTAAACAGATTCTAAATCTTCATCCAAAAATTCAATTCATTTGTATCGATGTAGCAAATGGTTATTCAGAACATTTTGTAGATTTTGTTCGTGCAACAAGAAATCAATTTCCAGATAAAATTATCATTGCAGGTAATGTGGTAACTGGCGAAATGGTAGAAGAATTATTATTGTCAGGTGCAGATATTATAAAAGTAGGAATTGGTCCTGGTTCTGTTTGTACAACACGTGTAAAAACAGGAGTTGGTTATCCTCAATTATCTGCGATTATAGAGTGTGCAGATGCTGCTCATGGTTTAGGAGGTCAAATTATTTCAGATGGCGGATGTAAAATTCCAGGTGATGTTGCCAAAGCATTTGGTGGTGGAGCTGATTTCGTAATGTTGGGTGGAATGTTCGCTGGTCATGATGAAAGTGGCGGTGAAATTGTAGAAGAAAACGGAAAGAAATTTAGATTATTTTACGGTATGAGTTCAGAAACTGCTATGAAAAAACATGCTGGTGGTGTCGCAGAATACCGCGCCTCTGAAGGTAAAACGGTAAAAGTTGCTTACAAAGGTTCTGTAGATGATACGGTAAAAGATTTGTTAGGCGGCGTTCGTTCTACTTGTACTTATGTCGGTGCTTCTAAACTGAAAGAACTAACCAAAAGAACAACGTTTATTCGAGTTCAAGAGCAAGAAAATCAAGTTTTTAATAACTAAAATTAATAATAGCGCAACTTTTTAAGTTGCGTTTTTTTGTACTTGTTTTATTGATTTTTTATCTTTGATTGATAACAAAAATGTTTGATAATGAATTGGATTAATGATGATTTCTGTAAATTAATACAACGTAAATTTCCGCTTATCCAAGCGCCAATGTTTGGGGTAACAACTCCAGAAATGGTTGCTGCAACGAACAAAGCAAATTGTTTAGGAACTTTAGCTTTAGGCGATTTGGATGCTGATAAAAGTATTGAACAAATTAGGAAAACCAAAAATTTAACGAAAGATCATTTTGCTGTAAACATCTTTGTTCATCACATTCCAGAAATAACTAAAGAACTAGAAAATCAATACAAAATTACCAAAAGCTTCATAGAGAATTTAGCTTCTGAAAATCAATTAGAGGTTGAACTTCCTAACATTCATGACTTAAAAATCAATTCCTATCATGAACAAATTCAAGCCATAATAGCTGAAGGTTGTAAGATTTTGAGTTTCACTTTTGGAAATTTAGATTCTAAAAGTATTGATCTACTGAAAGCTCATGATGTAACCTTAATCGGAACATGTACTTCTGTTAATGAAGCTTTGATTTTAGAAAAATCGGGTATTGATCTAATTTGTGTTCAAGGTTGGGAAGCTGGCGGACATCGTGGTAGTTTTGATGCTGATAATATTCCGAAAATTGGTGGCTTATCTTTATTATCACAAGTTCATGATTCGGTTCAAATTCCGATAATTTATGCTGGCGGATTGTATAACTCCCAAACAATAAAAGCAGCAAAAATACTTGGTGCAAGTGGTTTTCAGATAGGAAGTTTGTTACTCAATTCTAAAGAAAGTGCGTTACAAGATTTCGAGCGAAATCGTTTAAAATCTGTCAAAGAAAATGATATTATTTTGACTAAAAGTTTTTCTGGTCGTTTTGCTCGCGGAATCGAGAATTTGTTTATGAAAGCTTTAGATCAAAGCGATTACATTTTGCCTTATCCTTATCAAAACAAAATTACAGCATCATTAAGAAAAGCTGCGAAGCAAACTAAAAATGTCGATTTTACGAATATTTGGATTGGTCAATCAATTCCTGATTTTAGTAATGAAACGACGACAGAAATTTTATCAGATTTGATTAATCAATTGAATCTTGATGCTTAACATTCATCAACTTTCTATATTCTGTTGGATTTGCATTAAATTGTTTTCTGAAATATTTTGCAAAATGACTTTCATCTACAAAACCTAACTGAAAAGTAATCTCAGAAAAAGAAAGTTCGCTTTCTGAAACCATTTTCTCTATTATTTTATTTCGTGCATGTTGAATGTATTTTGCTGGACTTTCGCCCATTTGTTTCTTGAAATAATTTCCTAAAGTATTTTTACTCATATTGAATTTTGTCGCCATGTAAGACAAAGTCAATAAACTAGGCGTTTTTAAATTTTTATGAATATGCGCCAAAATTTTTGTAATTGTTGGTTTGTCTTTATACGATTTTTTTTGATGAGATTGATAAGATAAATTTCTTTCAATTAGCGCAATCATACAAAGAATTTGATAAAAACATAAATTTTCATTTTGTGGTTTAGAAATAAATAATTGATGCATCAAATCAAAAATAGAAAGCATCAAATTGAATTCATTTTCACTAAAATGAACTTTTAAATTAACAGGTGATTGAATTTTTGATAATGAAATGCTTGGATCATTAAGATTGTTAATTAATTCTTTCAACATCAATCTTCCTGTTTGTCCAAATCTTAAACTATAAATTTCTGACGTTGAAATGCATTCAAAAAAATGTAATTCTTTAGGTTTTACTAAAAATAAATCTCCAGCTTCAAAATTAGATTTCAAATTGTTGTTAAAGAAAATTCCTTTTCCAGATTTAAAGAATATAAACTCATAATAATCATGTTGTTGAGGTTTATTTTTTTGAGGTTCTATTTTTAGATTTAAGACAGAAATCTCATCTAATTTTAGGTTGCTCATCGTATTTTTTTTGTGTAAATATACCGAAAATATAAATCTATGTACCGAAATTTTAGTGTTGATAAATAAGAACTTTGATTAATAAAAAAAGACGAAATGCAGATAGAGAATAAAAATTTAGGAAAGTCCCAAATAGCAAGAGAAATTCTTTATGTAAAAGAAAAATTTTACCTTACGCCACATTATATTAGAGTAGTTTTAGAAGGAAATGTAGAATCTTATTCGATTGCGAAAATTGGAGATAATAACAAAATTGTTTTACCAAATTCAGAAAATCAAGTTGTTTTTCCTGATTCTGAAATCGAAAAAAAAGACGTGATAATTAGAACTTATACAACTCGTTTTATTGATTTTGTAAACAATACGTTGACTATAGATTTTGTTGCGCATGGTGATGAAGGTCCAGCTTCTGCTTGGGCAATTCGGGCAAATGTTGGTGATCCTTTGGGTGTATTGATGAAATATAAACCAAAGCCACTTTTTTTACCAGCCGAAAATTATTTACTTGTGGGTGACCATACCGCTTTGCCAGTTGTAGCAGCAATTTTAGAGCAACTACCAAAAGATGCAAAAGGAAAAGCAATTTTAGAGGTTTATAGTAAAGAAGATGTGTTAGAATTAGATAAACCAAAGAATGTAGCGCTAGATTGGATTTATAACACAGAACCGGGTAAAATTTCTCTGTTACCAAATTTGGTAAAAAAAGAAAAAATTGAAGGAGATTCGAATTTTGTTTTTGTTGCAGTTGAGTATAATTCTGCTAATGAAATACAATCTTTTTTACGTAATCATGAAAAGTTAAATCGTTCAGATTGGCAAACATACGCATATTGGAAATATGGTCAATCGGAAGATAATTCTTCTTCTGATCGAATAAAGAGTATGAAAAAAGAAGAATAATTTGATTTTGATGATATGTAATACAAATAAAAAAGACGTTTAATAAAAACGTCTTTATAAATTATTTAGATTTTTGATCACAACTGATCATTATTTTATCAGTTAATGATTTTAATTGTTTAACATCATCAATTCCTAAATTCATAGAATCAAGAATTTTTATAGGAATGTTAGAAGCTTTTTGCTTTAATAATTGACCTTTTTCTGTCAGATTTATTTTTACCACACGTTCATCTTCTTTTGATCTTTTACGAGTCAAAATTTCTTTAGCCTCAAGACGTTTCAACAAAGGTGTTAAAGTTCCGTTGTCTAATTTTAGAATTTCACCCAATTGATTTACTGTTTGATTATCATTTTCCCAAAGCGCCATAAGTGTGATGTATTGAGGATATGTCAAATCTAACTCATCCAAAATCGGGCGGTATTTTTGCATAATTTCTCGATGTAAAACATAAATAGAGAAACACATTTGTTTATCCAAACACAATAAATCTTCCATCATTCAATCGATTAATAAGCAAGTTTATCAAGAAACAAATCTCAATAAACTTGCTATTTTTTTATTTATATTCTAATGCAAATTCTTCTTTCGGTATTCTTACTTTTTTCATAGGAGCAATCCAATCACGAGAAGGATCTGCAACGCCAACATACATCAAAGAAACACTTCTTAAACCTTGTTTTTCTAGTTCTAAAACTTGATCAATAACCGAATTATCAAAACCTTCTACAGGAGTAGAATCTATTTTTAATTCAGCAGCTTGAGCCAAAGCTAAACCTAAAGCAATGTAAGTTTGACGTGCTGTATGAGCAAAATTTTCATGTGCTTGTTCTGGTAAATAAATCGATTTTAGTTTTTCTGTATAAGACTCAAATCGACCTCTTGGCAAGCCTCTTTCATCAGTTGTAAAATCATAAACTTTATCTATTCTTTCTGCTGTATATCTGTCCCAAGCAGCAAAAATGATAATATGAGAAGCCTCTCGCATACATTCTGGATTTAAAGCACCTTCTGATAATTTATTTTTAATATCTTGATTTTCGATAACTAAAACTTTAAAAGGTTGTAAACCAGAAGAAGTTGGTGCTAAACGAGCAGCTTCTACAATTTTATCTATATTTTCTTGACTTACTTTTTCGTTTGGATTGTATGCTTTTACAGCGTGTCTCCAATTTAAATTTTCTATTAATGACATTTTTTATTCTTAATTTTTAAAATATTAATGAGCTAAATAAACAAATAACATCGCTAATAATGCGGGTAGAGCTTGTACAAAGAATATTTTTTTAGCAGCTGTAATTGCACCAAAAATTCCGGCAACAGCTACACAACCCAAAAAGAATAATCTTACATTAAAACTCCATTCTGGATTTTCTATTAAGAAAGACCAAACCAAACCTGCAACCAAAAAACCGTTATACAAACCTTGATTAGCAGCTAAACCTTTTGTTGGTTTAAACAATTCGTGAGGTAACGATTTACCAAATGTTTTTTTACCAGCAGTTTCCCATGCAAACATTTCCATCCAAAGAATATAGATGTGTTCTATGGCAACAATTGCTGTTAAGATTATAGCGATGTAATTCATACAATTAGTTGTTAGAAACGGTTAATTTCACTTCCATATTACCACGAGTAGCATTAGAATAAGGACAAACTTCGTGTGCTTTTTCTATTAAAGATTGCGCTTCTTCTAAACTTACGCCAGGTATATTCGCATGCAATTCTGCAGCTAAACCAAATCCACCATTTTCTAATTGCCCAATGCTAACGTTTGCTGTCACAGAGGTTTCACCAGTTGCAATTTTTGCTTGTTTGATGACTAAATTTAAAGCACTATCAAAACATGCAGAATAACCAGCAGCAAATAACATTTCTGGGTTTGCATAATCGTCATTTGCTCCACCTAAACCTTTTGGCATTCTAACTTCTAAATCTAGAATTCCATTTTCGCTTTTAACATGTCCGTTTCTTCCTCCTTTGGCTGTTGCGCCAATTGTATATAATGTTTTCATAATAATGAATATTTATTTTTTACAGAACAAATATATGTTGTAAAATTATATTTTGCAAAATATAAATAATTAAATCAATGTTAAATTTATAAAATAGATTTTATTAGTTGTTGATTTTTAGTCTTTTAATGTTGTAGATAATCAATTATAATAGTTTTCTAATAGCTAATAATTTTTAATCTATATAGAAATTGCAAGTTTTGTATTGATTTTTGAAATTTTCTTTTCCTAAAACTTTACAGATTCTATTAAGTCATTTACAAACAAAACATAGTTTTTATAAATGATATGTTTTTATGAAAGTTTAAATCAAAATTATTTTAAAGTTGAATTATAATATCCAGACAATATTTTTTCTATTAATGTTCATTAATTCTAATGCGCAGATTTCACCCACAAGTGTAGGCGATGCAAAACTAGCTGATTGGAGTGCGCTTGGGTTTTTACAAAAATTGAATTCAAAAAATACTTGGGAATCGATGACTTATTTAGGTTGGGCTAGTAAAAATACAGAAGATTATAATCCGTTAGCAGAGCGTTATTCTTGGGTTTTAAATGAAGCAATAACTCACAAAAAAAGTAAACAAAATTGGAAATATTCTATTTCGTTGAGTTATCAAAGAAAAACAAAATACAGTCACGACGAGGTTGGACATGAAACACAATCTATCAAACAAGAGTTTAGAACTTATGGTATTTTAAATTATACGTTTAAATTTCATCGATTGCGAATTGTGCCACAAATACGGCAAGAAATTAGGAGTTTTTATACTTCAAACTTTGCTCATCCTAAAGACGATTGGGAATTAAGATCTCGATTTAGATTGCAGTTTATTTATAGTTTAGATCAAAATAATATTCATCGGATAATTGGTAGTTCAGAGCAATTATTTGTGACAGATCATCATCATAATTCTCACGATTGGTCTAATTTTTCTTATGATGATAGTAGGTTCATGATTTTTTATTCATATTCACCAAAAAACTTACCAATAGAATTTGATCTAGGTTATAAGAACGATTTGATGGGAAAAGTTCATCCACATTCATCAAATTTAATAGCCTTTGATATAATTTTTAAAAATATATTTTAGGTTTATCAATAAAAAAGTCGAACATTGTTCGACTTTTTTATTGATAAAATAACATTGTAATCCTTCTTTTTTTATTATAAATATCGTTAGATTTGGTTCTTTACGTGAAATTAACAATATGGTAATACGTTTATTTACTCTAATTTTTATTCTAAGTTTTTCTATACTAATCAATGCTCAATCGATTGACATCACAGGAACTATCCCGGTTTGTTCTGACGAACAATTAGATTTAGGTCCTTCTTTGCCAACATCATATAATAATATAAGGGCAACATGTTTTGATGATCCGCTTTCTAATAAAATTACATTTTTTTATGTGAAAATTTTAGAAGCTGGAACTTTTACTTTTTTGATTAAACCAGATGGCAAAGAAGACTATGATTTTGTTTCTTGGAAGAATCCAAATCTTAATAATTTAGGTCCTGGTGATCGAGGAACTCGTAATTACAATTTATTTAATGCTTCTAATTTTAATTATAATATAGGTTTAAGTTTAACAAGTACAACATTATGTAACGATGCAGTTACTGGTTCTAATAGTGGAATTCATAAATATTATGACGTTATCCCAGGAGATGTTATTTTAATAGCAGTTGATAGATATGAAGGAAATGAAGGTTTTTCTATTGATTTTGGAGGAACTTCTACGCCTGATTGTACAATTTTAGGTGATCAGTTCTTTTCATGTGTACCAGCAGATGAAGCAGCAACTTTTAATTTATCAAATATAAAACAACAAATTTTATTAGATTACGAAAGTGGATTTAGCGCTAAAATTTTTAATACAGAACAAGATGCAGCATCCAATACAAATGAAATTACTACAACTGATTATACTTTAAATTCTCCAATCAACCAAAAAGAATTGTTTGTGAGAATTAATAATCAATCAAATGTTTTTGTTGAAAATGTAAAAATATTTCTAAATAGGAATGAGATTCCAAAATTAACAGAGCCGAGTAGTTTAGAAGCATGTACAAAATTTAATGAAAGTTTTGCTGTATTTGATTTAGATTCTAAAATTCCTGAAATCATAGCTAATCCTACAAATTATAACATTTATTTTTATGAAGATTTACCAAACGCTAATTTGGGAGGATTGAATGGAAGAATAACTTCGAGTTCAGCTTATAGTTCAGAATCTAAAACGATCTACGTTCGTGTAGAGAACAAGAAAACGACATCGAGTGTATCAGAAGAAAGTTGTTTTGATGTGGTTAAATTAGAACTGAAAATTGTAGAGTTGCCTATTTTAATTGATGAATATTCAACGATTTTTTGTTCAAATGAATTAACAGATTTATCAACATTTTTAACCAATTATGTCAGTAATACTTCACTTTATACATTTCATTATTTTAAATCTATTGATGAGTCAAATAATGGTATTGATGAAATCATGGATTACGCAAATTATTCAGTTTCAGAGGATCAAACAATATTTATTTTGATCGAAAATTCGGCAGGTTGCTCTAGAATGGTTCAGTTAAGTTTAGAGGTTAAAGCAATGGATTTTTTTAAAAAATTACATGAAGTTGAAACCTGTGCAGAATCAATATTTGATTTAAATATATTTTTGGATTTATTCTACAATGATTCTTCTTATTCATCTAAATTTTATCCAACTTATATTGATGCTCAAAACCAAACAAATGAGATTAGAGATGTTGCAACTTACAACGTTGGTCAAGATCTAGAAAATCATATTTATATAAGAGTTTCTAAAGGAACTTGTTATGAGATTTTAGATTTAATTTTCTACATTAATAAGTTAGAGTTTATAAAGGAACCCGTTGATTTTTTTGTTTGTCCTGATTATAATGGAAATATTGAAACAGAATTAGAACAATTAAAAGATTTATACGAAACATCTATTGCCTCTACAATTAGTTTTTACTCTTCTCTAGCAGATGCAAATAACGGGACAAACCCGATAAATCACTTTACCAGAACAGGAACAATTTGGGTTAGATTCGATTACCTGACTTGTTTTACTGTAAAATCGTTGAACATAGTCACCAATCCTCTTACATATATTGATCCTACATTAGACTCCGCAAAAATTTATTGTTTAGATAAAGCAATAGAAAAGACGATAGATCTAACAGAAATACAGTCTTATATAAGCTCTGATTTAAGTTTGGGTTATCAATATTTTTTAAGTGAGTCAGATGCACAAAATCAAATAAATGAATTAACTAATCCTTCAAATTTTGAATTTTCATTAGATCAAGCTAAGATTTGGATTAGAATATCAAAAGATGGATTTTGTTCAGAGATTATTTCTTTTGATTATAAAGTAAGTGATTTACCTCGTGTAGGTATTCAAGATGTTTCCATATGTTTAGGTCAGTCATTTACGTATGATTTTAGTGATACGGATTATACTTTTGAATGGAAAAATAATTCATCTGTAAGTATAACTCAGGTTTATGAAATTACTGAAGTTGGCGATTATGCAGTTACTGTGACTTCTAAAGATGGTTGTGTTAACACGTATAATTTTGTTGTGACGGCACCAATGGCACCTATTGTCAAGTCAATTTCTATAGATGATAGTAATTTGACAATTCTTTTGAGTGGTAGTTATTCTGGGGTAGAATATTCTATTGATGGTGGTTTAACTTGGCAATCGAATAATAAATTTTCTATCACAAATAATTCAACAAATTATTATCCAATTATGCTAAGGTATCAGAATTGTGAATTTTTTATAAAAGAAATTGTTCTGCCAACTTTTTCAACTTTTATTTCACCTAATGGAGATGGTATAAATGATGTTTGGCAAATTTCACCAGCAGATTTTAACCAAGAGATTTCTGTATTGATCTATGATCGATATGGACATAAAGTTTTTGAAACAAAATCTTCTAACAATATTCTTTGGGATGGGAAAATAAATGGAACAGTTTTGACAACAGATTCTTACTGGTATCAGATAGAAATACCAGGAGATGAACTTGTACAAAAAGTAATTTATAGCGGAAGTATTTTAATAAAAAATAAATAATAAAAAAGTCGAACATTGTTCGACTTTTTTATTATTCAATTAATGATAATTGAAACTTTCTCAATTCAAGATCAATTCCAATAACTGTTGGGTGTATTTCTTGATTTAGATGAACTTTTGTAGAAACATCTGAAATAAATTCTTCTGCAATTTTAGAGACATGAATCAAACCATTTTCTTTGATTCCGATATTTACAAAACAACCAAAATTTGTTATATTTTGTACAATTCCAGGGACTTTCATCCCGATTTTTAGATCTTCTAATTTTTTTATTTTATGATCAAAAGAAAAAACTCCCGCTTGTTTTCTTGGGTCAATTCCAGGTTTTTCTAATTCCTTTAAAAGATCTTTTAGATATAATTCACCAAAATCATTTTGTTTATAATGATCTAAATCCAATGAATCTAGCAATTCTTTATTCCCAATTAAATCTTTTGTTTCAACCTTTAAATCTTTAGCAATTTTATTGATTAACTGATAAGCTTCGGGGTGAACAGCAGAATTATCCAAAACTTCTTCACCATCTTTAATTCTTAAAAATGCAGATGCTTGCTGAAAAACTTTCTCTCCGAATCTTGGCACTTTTTTTAATGATTTTCTATTAAGAAATGGTCCATTTTCATTACGATAAGAAACAATATTTTCTGCTAATTTTTCTCCAATTCCAGACACATATTGCAAAAGATAAGGACTTGCTGTATTTAGGTTTACACCAACCTGATTTACACAAAACATGACAACTTGATCTAATTCTTGTTTTAACAATCCTTGGTTTACATCATGTTGATATTGCCCAACTCCAATAGATTTTGGTTCTATTTTAACCAATTCTGCCAAAGGATCTGATAATCTTCTACCAATAGAAACTGCGCCTCTTACGGTGATGTCTTTATCTGGAAATTCTTCTCTGGCAATGCTCGAAGCAGAATAAATAGATGCGCCAGCTTCGTTTACAATATAAACTTGTATGGGTTTATCGAAACTCATATTTTGTATAAAATGCTCCGTTTCACGTGAAGCGGTTCCATTTCCTATAGCAATGGCTTCTATATGATAAGCATTAATGAGTGATCTAATTTTCTTTGTTGCGTTTGATTTTTCGTTTTTAGGTTCGTGTGGATAAATGGTTTCATTGTGTAAAAGCTGTCCGCTTTCGTCTAAACAAACAATCTTACATCCAGATCGAAATCCAGGATCAATTGCTAGAATTCTTTTTTCACCAATTGGTCTTGCTAATAAAAGTTGTTTCAGGTTTTTAGCAAATATATCGATCGATTGTATATCAGCTTTCTCTTTAGCATCATTAATTGTTTCTGTAGAAATAGAAGGTTCTAAATGTTTAGTGAATGCTTCTTTACATGCTGATTTCAGAAATTTTACTAAATCTTTTTGTTCTGTTCTAATGATTCTTTCTTCTATTTTTTTAATTGACTTTTTAGAATCAATATCTAGTTTTACTTTTAAAATATCTTCATTTTCACCTCTAAGAACTGCTAATAATCGGTGTGCTGGTACGGATTTTATATTTTCCTCAAACTCAAAATAATTCTTGAATTTTTGGGCATTTTCTTCTTCTTGTTTTTTCTTATTTAGTTTACTAGAAATTTTTCCTTCATGAAAAAACTGTTTTCTCAACACATTTCGTAAACCTTCATGTTCATTTATCCATTCGGTTATAATGTATTTCGCACCTTGCAAAGCTTCGTCCGTATTTTTCACAGCAGAATTGGTATATTTTTCTGCCAACAATTCCAAATTCGGAATATGTTGTTGTTTCATGATAATTTTTGCTAAAGGTTCTAATCCGTTTTCTTTAGCTGTTGTGGCGTTGGTTTTTCTTTTCTTTTTATATGGTAAATAAATATCTTCAAGCTTTTTAGAATCAAAACAATCGTTAATTTTTTGTAATAATTGATCGTCTAATTTATTTTGCTCTTGTATACTTTCTATTATTGTCATTTTTCTTTGCGAAATAGTCTCAAATTCGGTTTTGTATTTTAGGATATTGGCAATTTCTATTTCATCTAAATTTCCTGTCTGATCTTTTCTATATCTTGCTATAAATGGTATTGATGCGTCTTGATTAAGTAATTCGAGTGTATTTTGTACAGAAAAATCTTTGAGTGAAGTTTTCGATTGAATGTAATTTTGAATGGTCATTTTTAGATAAAGTGATTTATTTTTAAAATATTTTATTTCATTAATTTGATGATAAACATAAGTATATTATATGATTACGATGATTAATGTTCGATGTTTTGATTAAAATAATTAATATTTTTTTGTATTTAATAAAAAAAGTGTAATTTAGCACAAGGTAGTAGAGAGTTAGATTGATTTTTTAGTGTTAATTAAACAATTAAAATGAGATCAATTGGGGTTTTGGCAATAGCTAAAACCCTTTTCTTTTTACTCTACTCAAGCAAAAATAATCCTTTTATGGCAAGAATTAAAGTAAGTTTAGCCGAAAAATCTTTTTTTGAAACAGAAATTCCTGTAAGAATCACAGATCTCAATTATGGTAATCATTTAGCAAACGATAAATTACTTTCTATTATTCACGAAGCAAGAGTTCAGTTTTTACAATCGTTTGGTTTTAGTGAAATGGATTTAGGTGGATGCGGAATTATTATGGCAGATGTTGCAATCGAATACAAAGCACAAAGTTATTATGCAGATGTGCTTATTGTAAAAATTGGTATTCACGATCTTACAAGAGTTAGCTTCGATTTAACGTATGAAATTCTTAAAAAATCTTCAGATCAAAATATTTTGATTGCTAAAGCAAAAACCGGAATTGTAACCTTTGATTATCAAACAAACAAAGTTGTAGAAGTTCCGAAAGCTTTTTTAGAGAAACTACAAGATTAATCGCTTAGATGTTACTATCTTTGCAGGCGTATGAAAATTTTACCATTTAGAAATCTTTTTGTCGGAATTATTGATACTTTGAATCAAATTTTTTTTGAAGGAAAGTATGCAGACAAAGAAGTAGAAAGAACCTTGAAATCTAATCGTGCTTGGGGTGCTAGAGATCGTGCCTTTATTGCAGAAACAGTTTATGATTTGGTTAGATGGAAACGACTTGTAGAAGGTGCAATGAGCAGACCTTTGACTCCAGATACTTTGTGGGAATTTGTAGGAACTTGGTTCGCTATGAATTTGGTTGAAGAACAATCTTTACCAAAATGGGATGAGTTTAAATTAATTTTTCCAAAGGAGATTTTAAAACGTCATCATGAATCTGCTAAAAATCCTGCAGTTGCTCAATCTTTTCCAGATTGGTTATATGAAATTGGTCAAAACGAATTAGGAAAGGCTAAATGGGAAACCGAAGTAGAAGCACTTAATCAACAAGCGCCAACAGTTTTACGAATTAATACTCTGAAAGCTGATAGAAAATTTGTTCAAAAAGCCTTGAAAGAGCAACGTATAAAATCAAAAATTTTATCAAAATATCAAGATGCTTTAGAATTAGAAGAAAAAACGAATATTTTTCGTACAGATGAATTTCATTCTGGCTTTTTCGAAGTTCAAGATGCAGGATCACAGTTGATCGCTCCATTTTTACGTGTAGAACCAGGTATGCGTGTGGTTGATGCTTGTGCAGGAGCAGGAGGGAAGACCTTGCATTTGGCTGCTTTAATGAAAAATAAAGGGCAAATAATTGCAATGGATTTGTACGAATGGAAATTAAAGGAGTTAAAGAAAAGAGCTAAACGAAATAATGTTCAAAATGTTCAAACCAAAGTCATAGAAGCGAAAACAATTAAAAGAATGGAAGCTTCGTGTGATCGCTTGTTAATAGATGCTCCTTGTAGTGGTTTAGGCGTTTTAAAACGTAATCCAGATACCAAATGGAAACTAAAACCAGAGTTTTTAGATAACATCAAAAAAGAACAAGAAAAAATATTGAATGATTATTCTAGAATGGTAAAAAAAGGAGGAATGTTAGTGTATGCAACTTGTTCTATTTTGCCATCTGAGAATAAGGAGCAAGTTGATAAGTTTTTAGCGAATAATTCAGATTATAAGTTAATCAATGATAAGCAGTATTATCCTTCAGAGAATGGTTACGATGGCTTTTACATGGCTTTGATAGAACGTATATCTTAAATTCATTAAATATAGATTCATAATAATTTAAAATCGCTTAATTTGAGCGATTTTTTTTATTCTTAAAAATTAAAGTTTAGTACAAAAAAAATGTCTAACCTTTAAATAAGATTAGACATTTCTGAGCCGATAGAGGGACTCGAACCCACGACCTGCTGATTACAAATCAGCTGCTCTAGCCAGCTGAGCTACATCGGCAAAAGTGGGGAGAGCAGGATTCGAACCTGCGAAGGTGAAACCAACGGATTTACAGTCCGTCCTCGTTGGCCGCTTGAGTATCTCCCCGATATTTTATAATTTATTAAAGAGCCGATAGAGGGACTCGAACCCACGACCTGCTGATTACAAATCAGCTGCTCTAGCCAGCTGAGCTACATCGGCTAATAAATTTTTATTTCTTGTTTTTGATAAAGAACTTCCCGTTTTTCGTGGTGCAATATTAGAGCGCTTTTTTTAATCTCGCAAGTACTTTTGTGTTTTTTTTTAATTTTTTTTTTGATTTTTTGTTTTATGTTTTGATTTTCAAATCGTTAATTGTTGTATTTTTTTTTAAGTTTTTTTATCCAAATCTTAAAGGTTAACATTCAGTTTACATTGCAGCCCTTAATTTTGTCAACTCTAATTAACATGCAGGTTTTAATCATCATATTACAAATTTTAGGTGCAATTGCATTTTTTATCTATGCCATGAAATTGGTAAGTGATAATTTGCAAGCATTATCGGGTGATGGTTTTCAGAATGCGTTAAATAGATTGACCAAAAACAATTTTACAACATTCCTTACAGGAACAATTTTTACAACATCTATACAATCATCTTCTGCAGCAAGTATATTTTTCTTAAGTTTTGTAAATGCGGGTTTAATTAACCTAAAGAAAGCATTTGGTTTGATCGTTGGTGCTAATGTTGGGACGACGATTACACTTTGGTTAATTTTTGCAGGATTGCAATTCAATACTTTGTATTTTGCTTTGCCTTTGATGGTGGTTGCTGTTCCACTTTACATCTCGTACAATCGTAATAAACGTTTAATTGGTGGGATAATTATTGGTTTTACCATGATTTATTTTGCCTTGTATTTTCTTAAAACTTTTTTACCAGATTTTACCGAATTACAATTTATACAAGATTTTATTTACAACAATTTAGAGCAACGTTATCTTACTTATTTGTTGTTTATCTTTTTAGGTTTAATCTTAACTTTAATCATACATTTTTCATCAGCATCCATCGCAATTTCTGTTTTATTGGTGAGTAAAGGTTTGCCTTTAGAATTGGCTGCAATGATGATTCTTGGTGCGAATGTAGGAACAACAATTACAGCTCAAGTTGCCGCTTTTATTGGTAATAAATCAACTCGCGTTGTGGCTAATTTTCATACCATTTTTAATGTTGCAACTGCCGTAATTTTCTTTTTCATTACGCCATTTGTGGTTCATCAATTGAGTAGTTTTATGACGAATAATTATATTTTGTTGATTACATTCGATACGATTACAAATGTTTTGATGGCGATTTTAGTCTTGATTTTTCTGAATCCTCTAGCAAAATATGCCGAAAATAAATTGGTTATTGAACAAGAAAATACAACGAAGAAATTACAATTTGTAAATGTTCCTTTTGGTAACAATCCAAATTTTTATCTGAACGATGCAACTAAAAGTATTTTACGTTTAGCAACTGTTACTCGTCAAACCATTCAAACACTTGGACGAATGATTACCGAAGGAGATGATCAGAAATTTAAAATTCTAAAACAACGTGTTTTACAACTGGAAAACGAAAGCGACGAAATAGATCAGGAAATCACAAATTTTTTATTGAAAATTTATAATCTTGATATTAACGAAAGCAAAGCAAATAGAATCAATCAATTGATGGTGATTTGTCATCATCTCGAAAGCATCAGTGATATTGCAATTAAAATGACGGTGATTCATAATAAACGTCGTAAAAGTAACAGTTTTATTACGCCAAATTTACGAATTCACATGAGTCATCTTCAGCAAGAATTAAATTTAGCAGCTTCATTTCTTATACAAAATTTGAGTTCTTCTAATCATGAAATTGATTTAGAAAAATCAAAAGAAATCGAAAGAAATATTAATATTCTATATAAAAATGCCGAAGCAGATTTGATTAAAACGATTGAAAAAGATAAATTATCTACTTTAAGTGCATTGTATTACAAAGAGTTGATACAAAACTATGAGTTAATCGGTGATCATATCTACAAAGCAAATAAAGCCTTGGGAAAAAATTAAGTTTTGTAAATTTGCAAAATGTTTAATCCTTACGATATTTTCAAAATCAAGAATTCAGAAGAATTCGAACAAGTTGCATTGCAGGTTTTTCGTCATCAGGCAAAAAATGTCAATGTTTATAAAGACTTCGTAGATTTGATGAATATCGATCCAGAAAAAGTGAATCAAATACAAGAAATTCCTTTTTTACCGATTAAGTTTTTCAAACAATATCCAATCATAGAAAATCAATTATCAGAAGAAATTATTTTCACAAGTTCGGGCACAACAGGTATGCAAACAAGTCAACATTTGGTTGCAGACTTAGATTTGTATCATCATAGTTTAGAGAAATGTTTCAATCACTTTTATGGTGATTTGTCAGATTATTGCATTTTTGCTTTATTGCCTTCTTATTTAGAGAGAACTGGTTCGTCTTTGATTGATATGGTGGAGTTTTGGAGAAAGAAAAGTGATCAATCTTTTGGTGGATTTTACCTTTACAATCATGACGAATTGTATCAAGATTTAATCAATTTGGAGCAAACAGGTAAAAAAGCAATTTTAATTGGAGTTTCTTTTGCGTTGTTAGATTTTGTAGAGAATTTTTCTATGAATTTACAAAATACAATTGTGATGGAAACGGGTGGGATGAAAGGTCGAAAAAAAGAATTGACTAGAGTAGAGTTGCATGATATTCTGAAAAAAGGATTTGGTGTTGATGAAATTCACTCAGAATATGGAATGACCGAATTGCTTTCGCAAGGATACATGAAAAGTCATCAGATTTTTGAGTCGCCGAATTGGATGCATATTTTGATTAGAGAAACAGAAGATCCGTTTTCTTATGTAGATGAAGGGAAATCTGGTGGAGTAAATGTGATTGATTTGGCTAATTATCATTCGTGTAGTTTTATTGCAACCGATGATTTAGGAAGAAAAAAATCTTCCCAAACGTTTGAGATTTTAGGAAGATTTGATCATTCTGATGTCCGAGGTTGTAATCTATTGGTGTTGTAATTTTAGAACAATTCATAAAAATCTCTTTTGCCAATTTTTATTTTTGTACCTTTTATAAGAATGATTTCGGTTATTGGATTAGTTATTTTTTCTTGATTTATTTGTACCGCTCCAGCTTCTATCAATCTTCTTATAGCAGATTTTGTTTCTTTGTTTTTTAATTCATGACATAGTTTTAAAATTGTAAGCGAATTCTTCTTTGGAAAAATAGTTTCTATTTCAATTTTTTGATGCGATTTATGTTCTATAGATTTGTTTTGAAATTGATTACTGAAAAATTTTTCAGCTTCAAGAGCAACATCTTTAGAATGGAATTGTTCTATAATATTTCTCGCAATTATTTTTTTAATCTTCATTGGATTTTCTCCAGAAATCATCGAGTTTTTTAATTCATTTTTTGTTAAATCATCAAAATCAGTTGTCAAATCAATGTATTCTTCAATTAAATCATCAGGAATTGACATGGTTTTTCCGAACATTTCATTTGGTTCATCTGTCAAACCAATAATATTATTCAACGATTTACTCATTTTTTCTTTACCATCGAGTCCTCTTAAAAGTGGCATGCACATAACAATTTGTGGCGAGAGATTAAAAGTTTCTTGTAATTGTCTTCCCATTGTACAGTTGAAAAGTTGATCTGTTCCGCCAATTTCTATATCACATGCTATTTTTACCGAATCGTAAGCTTGTAAAATTGGGTAAACCAATTCGTGCATAGCAATGGGTGAATTTTCTGTAAAACGTTTATTGAAATCATTTCTTTGCAAAAGCTGAGCGACAGTAACTTTGGATAATAAATTAATGACTTCTGAAAATTCTAACTGATCTAACCATTCTGAATTGAAAAGTATTTTGGTTTGACTGACATCTAAAATTTTAGATAATTGATTGATGTAAGTTGCAGCATTTATCTTTACTTGTTCAATATCCAAAGGCTTTCTTGCTTTGTTTTTTCCTGTAGGATCGCCAATTCTAGCTGTAAAACTACCAACTATGATTACGATTTGATGACCTAAATCTTGAAATTGCTTTAGTTTTTTTAGAACAACTGCATGACCTAAATGTAAGTCTGGAGCAGTAGGATCGAAACCCAATTTTATTATTAAAGATTTGTTATTGGATTGATTTAATTTGTTTTCTAATCCATTTTCTGGTAGAATAATTTCTACATTTTGTTTTAAAATTTCTATCATTTTATTAAAATTTTTACATAAAAAAAAGCCCGAACTTTCGTTCGGGCAATGTGAATATTGTTTGTAGATTATATTACATAAGATATCTTCCCGAACGATTATTCAGGATATAATAAGTACTAAAAAAAGGTAAACGTAATATTTGATTTAACTTCTTCATCTATTGCAAACATACAATAAAATTATTATTAGATAATATTATTGATTTTATAATGATTTTGTTTAATTGTTGAAAAGTTTATTTATAAATAATGATTTTGTATATAAATTTTTGTAAATTTAATCAGTATTAATGAATTAAATATAAAATCATTAGCAATGGAAAATTTAGTTATCAAACGTCAAACATCAGAACTTCCAATATTAGAAAATAAAAATATGTGGATAGGATTGGTTTTTACATTAGTCTTTGGACCATTTGGATTGTTATATTGCTCAATTGCTTGGGGAATTGTTGCAATAATAATAACTGCGCTTATAACTTATTTTACGTTAGGATTTGGATTATTTTTTCTTTGGCCAATATTATTAGGTTTGACTTATTTTTTGATATCAAGAAACAATAACAAAGTTCAAAGTTTAAACCAAATCAATTATATGGATTAATTCCTCTATTTTGTGATAGTATTTAAATATATTATCTAAAAACGCCTGCAATTGCAGGCGTTTTTAATTATAATTGTTTAATTTTTATTGAGTTAATTTCTCTAAAGAATATTGAATCATTTTATCAACAGAAGCGTAAGAATCGTTACTAAATTCACCTTTTATGCGATTAGCAACAATCGTATTGACAGATAAAGCTTCGTGTCCCATCATGGCAGCAAGACCATAAATTGCAGAAGTTTCCATCTCGAAGTTAGAAATTCTTAATCCATTGTAATTAAAATCAGTTAGAATTTCATTTACATCTTTAGGATTTGGTTCTAAACGTAAAAAACGACCTTGTGGACCATAAAAACCACATGCGGTTGCTGTAATTCCATGTTGGGTATTTTCTGACGCTAAAAGATTATACAAACGATCAGATCCTTTCACAATGTAAGGTGTAGATTTGTTTTGGTCCCAATTAGAATGGTTAATAAATGCATCTGCAAGTTCTAGATCACAAACATTTTCGCTGTTTTTGTAATAATGCAGCAGTCCATCTAAACCTAAACCATGCGTACCTATGCAGATAGAATCTACTGGAATATCTGTTTGTAATGCACCAGATGTTCCCAATCTTACGATGGAAAGTTGGCGTTTTTCTTCTTTTATAGTACCAGTTTCTAAATCAATATTGGCCAATGCATCTAACTCAGTTAGAACAATATCTATATTATCTGTTCCCATGCCAGTAGAAATCACAGTAATTCTCTTACCATTCAATGTTCCGACATGCGTAACTATTTCTCTTTTAGAAGCTTTATGTTCAATATGATCAAAATGCTGAGAAACTTTTTCTACTCGATTAGGATCACCTACTGTAATTACTAAATCTGCTAAGTGTTCAGGTCTAATATTGCAATGATAAATACTACCATCTGGATTTAAAATCAATTCTGATGAAGCGATACTCATAATACAAAAAATTTAAAATAAACGGCTAAGTTACAAATTATCCGCCGACGCGTTTTACTTGGAAACCTTTTTCTTTTAAAAAGTTCATGATTTTATCACGATAATCACCTTGTATAATAATTTTATCGTCTTTAAAAGAGCCACCAACACTTAGTAAAGTCTTAATTTCTTTAGCTAATTTCTTAAAATCATCATCAGCACCAGTATAACCTTCTATAATAGTTGTCGGTTTACCTTTTCTTTTCTCGTATTTGCAAATCAAAGGTTCATCTTGTAGCCAAAAAGTTTGATCTTCTGATTCATTTTCGATTTCTTCCTCAAATTGATGATCAGGAAAAAGATTTTTTAATTGATCTTGTAAATCCATTTTATGATAAATTATTGGTTCAAAATTACAAAAGTTTTAGAAAGCTTAGTTAAAATTAAGGTGTTGATATTCTGATGAATAAATATGGCATGTCGTTTGAAATATAGTTATAGAACAAAAAACTATTACTAAAATGAACAAAACAAAATTCTTTAAACTTGCAGGAGCTGCAGCAATGAAAGCCCAAAAAGACAAATCTTTTACAGATAAAGTAAAAGCAAGTTTTAGAATGTTTGGCAATATTGCTAAGAATAATTATCAGCCAAAATGGTCAAATATTTTATTGACATTTTTAACTATTTTGTACATTTTGTCACCTTTAGATTTTATACCAGAAGTCGTATTTGGTCCAATTGGTTTAATTGATGATTTAGGAATTTTATTATTCGGATTGAAATTTTTTAATAAAGAAATAGAAAGTTATCTTGCGTGGGAATTTTATCAGCAAAAATATCCTGACATAGAAGATGCAAAAATCATCGATTAATCATAAAAAATATCTTATAAGTGTGGTCGGTCCTACTGCTATTGGCAAAACAGGACTGACCATTTTTTTGGCAAAACATTTCGGTTCAGAAATATTATCAAACGATTCGCGTCAGTTTTTTAAAGAAATGAAAATCGGAACAGCAGTTCCAACTTTAGAAGAATTATCAGCAGTTAAACATCATTTTATTCAACATATATCAATTCATCAAACTTATTCTGTTGGTGATTTTGAGCGTGATTCTTTAGAATTTCTTGAACAATATTTTTCAGATCATGATTTAGCTTTTTTGGTTGGAGGTTCTGGTTTGTATGAACGTGCTTTGACAGAAGGATTAGATGAATTTCCAGATATAGATCCATCAATAAGAGAGCAACTTAATCAGGAGTTTATTGATTATGGATTAGAAAAACTACAGTTAGAATTGGAGCAGAAAGATCCTGTTTTTTTTACAGAAGTAGATCAACAAAATGGAAAAAGAATTATTCGTGCATTGGAAATTATTAGAGGAACTGGTAAAACTTTTTCGTCTTTTAGAACACAAAAAAAATCTAAAAGAAATTTCGAAATTATAAAAATTGGACTCAATTTGCCTAGAGAAGAATTATATGAGAGAATAAATTTACGAGTTGATTTGATGATAAAAGAAGGATTGATTGAAGAAGCTAGAAAATTATATCCGTTGCGAGAATTGAATGCTCTACAAACTGTAGGTTATAGAGAATTGTTTGACTATTTTGATGGGAAAATAACATTAGAAGAAGCGGTTGAGGAAATTAAAAAAAATACAAGAAGATTTGCAAAAAGACAATTGACTTGGTTTAATAAAGATAAAAATGTAAGCTGGTTTTTACCATCAGATAAAGTAGAAATAGCAAGATTTATAGAAGAAAAGATAATTAATTAGTTTTTTATAAATGTTTGTTTTTAAGATAATTATAGTTTGTTTTACTTGTGTTGATATTTATTTTGAACGAAAATTCTAAAAAATAATTTGTTTTATCTAAAAATGCTTCTATATTTGCACTCGCAATACAGCAATAGACTGCTTTGGAGAGATGGCAGAGTGGTCGAATGCGGCGGTCTTGAAAACCGTTGAGGGTCACACCTCCGGGGGTTCGAATCCCTCTCTCTCCG